>SDBT01001965.1_pt1 | contig 36870 bp, 36 predicted proteins | sample 2277101 | NCBI WGS metagenome assembly SDBT01 (sample SAMN10404973, study PRJNA504765) | marine sediment metagenome | isolation source: marine sediment core GS10_PC15, 103 cmbsf | place: Arctic Ocean: Southern Knipovich Ridge | collected 2010 | reverse complement strand
GGTTTCCTGTCTCGTCTTATGTTTCCCCTCGCCGAGATCATACTTCCAATATGCACCCTTTACAAGACTTTGTTTAGATCGGATCACCATTGATCCGGACTATACGCTCTTGTTTCCAGTGTTGTCAACGCTGGCTGTATCAAAGTCGTTTGTACCCCCTACTGATTCGTCATCAACATAGGGAGTGCCTCCAGTTCCCGTCTCAAGGTTAGAGTCAACACGATTATTGAGAGCCCCTGTCACTGATTGGATGGCAGCGCCACCTGCCGCACCGTCGTCAATGGAAGTTATAATGTTGTGGACGACAAGGTTAAGATCCCCATCAATCTTGATGCCATGCTTCCTGAAGTCCCTAATGCTACATCCGTTGATCTTGCAAAGAGAAGTAGTGGAAAGTATGTGTATACCAATGCCTATTCTTCTGGTACTTGCGGCACCCTCGCCACTCAACTGACAGTTATCAACGACTCCGCTTTCTACACTAAGTGCGCCAGTAGAGCTTTCCAGCCGTATGGCTCGCGCCGAATCGAGGTCCGCTGCCAAGCCTGGGCAGCGCACTCTGCATTCGGACACCCTGGCCCCCTGTGACGTTATGCCGGAAGAGTCGGACACTGTACATGACGACATGTCAACAACGCACTTGGATACTTTGGCTCCCGTGTTTTCTGGGTCGGAGCTGGATTGGGAAGATATGCCGATGTTGGTGAAGTTCTCTACCATGCAATTCTCTATCAACCCAGTTCCGCTTAAACTAAACACAATAGTCTTCCAGAAGGCAGGCGTGCTCTCTGGAGAACTTCTTGCCCAGCAGTCCCTGATGAGATTCCTCTCTCTAACAGCACTGCCCGATGCTCCCAAAAGGATCGCCCTTTCAGAATTGTTCGCCCCTTCGGCCTGAAACTCACAATTTATAATTTCAAGGCCGCTAGTACCAGTCCCCAAAATAGTTGCTCCTGCACTCACTCCCGAGGGACTGGATCTGAATACAATCCCTTGTAAACGAATGCGACCCCCAGTTAAAATTATCATATCATTAGTGAGACCCGGGGTGCCCTCTATCCTCGTGCCTTCGGAACCCGCTTTAGTCCCAGTGACTACTAGGTCTGACCTGGAAATAGTGAGGATAGTAGCGCCCAGGGAAATCACCGAAGGCCCCAGTACAAGATTCCCACTGATGTTGAAATTCAAAGCATCCGAGAAGCTGATACCCAGAGCAGAGAATCTTGGGGTCCAGAAATCATGCCCAGACACTTCAAGATTCGTGAAGCCTGTAGGTATCTGGGTTTTTCCAGCAAGGATCGAGGTGCCATCTAACCGAACCCTGAGTGTTGTCACATCCGTAAAGTCATCCGTCTCAAAAAGAGTGCCCTCAAGAAGGTATAGTTCTAATGTCGCTGAGTCGAAAGCCGTGCCTGTGGTGTCATCAATGTCACATCTTCTACAGGTGACCGTAAGGAAAGTCCCTCCGATCAGGTTCTGGTTAGCTGTAGGGAAAAAATCAGTAGCTTCCAGTTCAACAGTTCCACTGCCAGTGAACTGAATGAAGTTTGCGGTAGGTCCGGTTGCTTGGTCAGTTATACGGCTGAATCTGAGGCGCAATGACGAGGACAGAGGGAAAAGAATGCCTCCGGTTCCAGAAGCACCCCTGGTGGCATTGATACCGACAAATTCCGCTTCCGCATATCCTGGGTCAACCGTAGACTCCGGGTCGAGAGTCAAAACATCGACCCCATTGAAACTAAAATTGTAGAAGCTACTCCCGGGTTCCACTTGAGCCACCATCTTGAAGGGCTTACTAACGGTCAAATCACCGCCAGAGAAGTCCATGTCTTCCCGGACAATAAAAAGAGCGGCTTCCTGTCCAGAGTTCTCGAAATCGGAAAGTGCTGTTCGGATAGCCGACCCATCATAATCTGGAGTGCTGCCCCCGATTTTCGCTACAAAGATTCCTGCGAGATCAAAGGCGTCCGCAACGGGTAATCTGAACCATCTTCCTGCTGCTCCCAAGGAGAAGGCGTTCGGAATCACAATTGTTAATCCGTCTGCCGTGTCCGTGCTGGAACTGTCGAACCTATAAAGGGCAGCTACGGCAGTCCCGTCATCTTTGACCAAGAGGGTTTGGTTATCAGCCCGCTCTTCCGGAGCGATTGCCTTCAGGGCCGTTATGTCGGCAACCGGAGCGTGCGTCGTGTTCTCCAGATTGGTCGAGCGCGACGTATCCTCATCGTCCAGAGAGGCGAGCTCCTTGGCCCTGCGGATGATATTGTTATTGGTAATAGACCCGGCGCTGGTTGCCACGAATACTTCAGCCAAAACGACTGCGTCGATCGGGGTCGCGGGCGGCACTGGTGATGCCGCCGGCGTGCCGGTGACCACGGCGTATGTGGCTGGGTTGTTGTTCTGGTCGTGCGTGTGCTGGGCGACGACAATGTCGACCCGGGGATTGGATCCATCTGCTGTCGCGATGCCGAGCGTGGCGATCGGATCTGCATTCTCCTCGATCCTGACGCCCTCGACCGTCATCAGGTTCGAGGTCACGTCTGGAGCGCTGTTGATCTCGATCGTGTCACCTGCGCCGACGGTCCCGGAGTCGATGACCACGTTGTAGCCGCTGTAGAGCCCGGGGGCCAAGAGATTCAACTTGCTCTTGTTGACGTTGGCCGCAGAGCGCGCAGCATTGAAGTCAAGAGTTCTTGCCTGTACCATTTAGTCCGCCCTTGCAATCAGTGGCTTTCGCCAGCCAATTATAGTAACTCCGTGTAGCCAACAACAGACACCCTGAATGGCGTAGTTCCGGCACCAGTGGTCCTGATATGGAACCTCTGTCCGTCATCCAAATCGATCCCGAATTCGACTGAGGCAAATTGTGTATTAGCTGAAGAAGTCAGACCTACATTCGATATTTCTCTGCCTCCTGTCGCTCCAGTTCCAACATCCGGATGAGCTGCGAACAATGTTGAACCACCGCTGTTGTTCTCAAACACTATGCCAACGCATGTCGCTCTCCGTGATGTTGGAGGAACAAAATCTGATACCGGATTGACCACTCCGGCAGGCTGAAAATTTGCTCCAGGATAAGCAATGTCAAGCAATCCGGCTTCCAAGAATTGGCATACGCCATTTTTGCAGAAAGTTTCCAGAAAAAGCCCGCCGCTGTCTCTGCGCACAGACCCAATCCTTCGAAATATATCGTACCCTGGACCTGTGAAGCCCGCCCCGGATAGATCCGGAAGAATCGAACTTTCCGAGAGCACGAGTGCCGGGGCCAGAGCCGTAGCGGACGAAGCTATCATGTATATGAAATACCACTTGTTGACAGCAATTGTGGCCGTCGTGTCGAGGCCTCCAGGCGCTGCGGGAGTCGTTATGTCGACCGATAGGTCCGCAGTGATTATCAGGAGCTTGTTCAAAACGAACGTCGCATCATGGAGCGTGATTCGGAGTTCGTTGCCTGCGCTGGATCTCACTCTGCACTTATCTGTGTTCGGGGCCCCGGATACATTCTTGGATGTATCGAGCTCCAGACGAGACAAAACAAATGCAGGAGTGAAAGGAGAAATTGCCGTGGCAACATCTGCGGCGGTTTGAAACACGTTTCCCGAAGCTGGCGCAGCCGCTCCAGTAATAGCGTCTTCAATGTCAGTCGTCATATTCGGAATGTCTTCGAAGTTAGGTACATTCCTGTGGACGATTGGGCGAACGTCTGTAATATCAGCAGTGTTGATGACGACCGTCGTGTCCTCGTCGATAAAGACTTCGGCGAGCACTACTTTGTCGAGCGGGTATGTCGGCACTGTTGCCGACGGTGGCGCATCTACGCCAACGACGATGCTGACGACTTGCGTATCTGGGTCCAGGACGACGAGGTCGATTCGTTCTTCTGCCGGGTTTGTCGTCCCAAACGGGCCTAGCGAGGCGACTGCTGCAACGTCCGCAGAAGAGACGTTGCGGAGATCATGGATGCGGCCCGTGAGCACTTGGACATTCGCGTCTGGCGTAGACTTCTCGGCAACGCGAAGCTCGTCGAATCCAGCCCTTGTGAACGTCTTGGCGTCGACGGTGCTCGTCACGTCCGCGATCGTAGCGATCGGGTTCGCGCCGCTGGGCGCAACCATCGCGGCGAAGGCGTCCGACTGGGTCGCGCTCACATCAGAAAGCGTCGCGAATGGAACGGTTGTGAGGCTGATTGACACCTTGGCCGCCAGGGTAACATCTCCCGGAAGAATGTCGGTAACGCCCACGCCAACAGCGACAGTAGCCAAGATCGTGTTGAACGGAGGCTCGGCAGGGAGAGTCGGTGGTACCGGAGATGGAGCGGGCGTGCCCTTCACCACCGAATATACAGCCGGGTCATTCGTTACCGTGAACTGGTGGGTACAGATGACAAGATCGATCCTCGGCTGAGCGTCTCCAATATCGATCGACACGAAATTCGGAATGTCGGCGTCTTCTTCAATCCGAACGCCTTCTGGAGTCAAGAGCACCGACGTGTCATCAGACCCCTTCTCAAGGTTTAGAAAGAGGCTCGACACATTCGTTATTACGTCGAATCCCTTGTAGATCCCGCGTGGAAGGAGTCCAGAGAAGTGGCGGTTCAGAATAACCGTGCTTCTTTTTTCGCCGCTTTCCCATGTAATGATCTGAGTCATCTCAAGATCCTTAGAAGATGAGTTTCCAGGTCACGGTGAGCGTCAAGATGCCCGTGATGATCTGCTCAGGGAATGTCACTCTCGCTACCATGAACCCGCCGGGAGATGTAAACAGGCCGGCCTCAGTGATTCCGGTTGGATCTGATACATCAGCGGTAGAGAACGAGACGGAGTACTGGGTGCTCTTCGTTGTTGGCTGAGTCGTCGAAGAGACCGTTTTGGTCGCCTCTGAAACGTCCAGGGCGGTGTCGGACACTGTGGGCGGAATCGGGGTATTCGGATCGCCGCCGACGTGACCACCGCTTCCGATATGGATCTCGTCGATGGTTTCTGTGAAATCTGCGGCCGCCCAATCGGACTGCCTTTCGCGGAAAATGTCCACGACCAAGTTTCTTCTGACCATGGATATTACATTTCCATACCCATCCTTGAGCTCTATGATAACCTCGCCTTTCGGCTGAGGTATGATTTCTGGTTCGAGTATCATTTTGGTGCTCCTAGTTACCGCCCATTATAGGGCAGCCAAATTTCCCGTCAAGCCAATTGTACTACATTTGTCAAGCGCCTATCGCTACGCCAGGACGATGGTTACCTCGTCTATCGGGATGAAGTGGTCGAATGGGATCACCGTCGTGTCGTCTTCGAATATAACCACGTCGTCTCCGCCAGTTAGCCCAGCCGTGAACGTTACTGTGAGCGGATCTGTTTCGTTGTAGTCAACGATTATCGTCTGCAAGACGCTGTTCAAAAAGACCTTCAAGTTGCCAGTCCCCAGGGTGTATGGGAACGCCCCCAAGAGATTGAAAACCGTTTGTCCAGCGGTTGCCGTAAACCTGTTTGCCGGCCCCTTCCCGTCGAAGAATCCGCCGTCGTTGAAGTTCTGAGACTCTACCGGAGAAAGGGCGCTCGCCAGCAAGACCTCGTCTGTAACCGGAAACTGGGTATTCGGGAAATCCGTTAGAAGATCCGGAAACAGTACCGAGGTCAGCAGGTATCTCGTATAGGCCGGCTTTAACGAGTCCAAGAAGAATGTGAGGTCGGAAATCCTCTCGGCGACTTCATTTATATTTCCCGCGTTATTCAGGGTCTCCGACTCTACGATCACTAGGAAGACGAAGTGCTTGAGAGCCTCGAACAGTTTCTTGTTGGTGTCGATGACTTCCTCGCTGGTCCCGAAGTCATCAAAATTCCCGCCATCGTCCATGTTTCCGCCATCGTCCATGCGAGCGAAAACGGCCAGTCCGTCCGCGGTGAACGTAGCGAGCAGTTCGCCAAGTGTTGCTGTCCTTTTCCACCAGAATGGATCGATTTCAAAGTCTACGACTTCAACGCCTGTGGAGAGACTTGAGAAGGCCGGAACGGTGTCTCCGGCATCGAATACCGACTCTAGTCCGTCTGGAATAAGGAACGATGTTCCGTTCAAAAGATTGACCGTGAATGTTCCATCTCCGTTGTCGATGACCGATTCAACGACAGATTCTACAGTTGTAAACGGAAGGCCGAGGAGTATCTTGGATGACTCTTCAAGAACGTCAATCGATGGGCCATTCCAGTAGGCGAACCAGAGGGATTGGACTGCCTCCTTGTAGACTTGGCTGTTGTCTTTTGTGAAATTGATCGGCTTTCCGAATTTGGTCTCGACCGTCCTTTCGTTCACGAAAACGTCTGGCGCCCAGAATTCTCCAGTGAGGAGCTGGGCCGTGACGATCGTCTTGGTCCCATCCGGATTCGTTACAATGTTAAAGTCTGTCCCCTCGCGCAGGCATATCGTCGGTCCATTCACAGCACCTTCGTCGATTCCATTCTGGAGAATCGGTATGCTGGTAATGTCAGCATCAATGTCGCACTGGCAAGAGAATGGCTCTCCGTAGAATTCGACTTCAACGAGATCTGACGGGCTGAATGTCCCGGAGACCAAGTCGATGGTAGTGGTTGTGGTTGTGTAGTCGGATCCCCTAATCAGAAGTATTCCATTTAGGAATACAAACTCTCCACGAACGGTCGTCGAGATCTCAAACGGAAGCGTTATAGAGCTTGGAGTCCCGGTTACGATCTCCGTGTGGCGCATGTGGGCATGCGGATCCGGATCGGTCTCCTCCCGCCGCCAGCGAAACATGATGTGATCGGTGGCCACCAGGGCTACACTTAAGTCCAGGACCGTATCGCTGGTTTCCGTGTACGCGCTTGCCGGCTGCAAGAGTCCGTTCACATAAACTTCAATTGGATCTGTCGTCGACCCGGAATCGTATGGACCACTGCCAAATGGGCCAAATGCATCTCCCAGGGCCGAAGTCCATTGAGACTTCCCAGACGTTAAGGTCTCCTCAAAGAACAGTTGAAGGTGAGGCCTATCAAATGGGTCGTCGGGCTCAATCCAGGATATGAAGATCTCGTCCAGGGCTGTCAGCGCAACCGAGAACTCCACCGTCTGGCTCGGAATATCGAATCGATAGTCGATCCCGACTTGCTCGGTCAGATAGACGCCGTTTATATAGACGGCAACCTGATCAGCATTGGCGGCGCCAGGGAGAGCGACGCTCGTCTCCCCTCCAGACGCTGTGGACCGGAAGAAAAAGTGGTCATGGGTCGCATCAGGGTCTACGATAAGTTCTAGATCGAATTTCAGCCACTGATAATGCCAGTCTACGGGGACGGAAACCACGGCCTTGGACTGGTTAGCCTGAAAGACCTGGAGGTACTCATTGTCCAGGATCTGGCCGGCGCCTTCCCATATCTTCCCGAGGACGTTCCTCTGGCTGTAGCGATCCCAGAATCCACGAAGGACCTTGTAGATCTGCTCCTGATCAAGTTTTAGCGTCTCGATGGCCATTAGGCACCAGTTTTGTTCAGCACTACATTGTCAGCGATGAAGTGGGCATTCGCCGGAATCGTTAGCTGGCTGTCATTCGTTTCTTCGGTAATTACTCCGTCAACGCCAGAAACGCGAACGGTCATCGTAAACCCTGTCGCCACGAAGTTGACGCTGAACGAGTAGATCAGGGCGATTATGTCCGACTGCTGGAGCGGTTCATTGAATGCGACCGTGTCAATGAAGTCCCTCACGATCGGCTCCAGGTCTGCTGGCTCCGGATCCCCTGTGTAACTAATGGTCATGTCCACAAACGCTGGGAGGGCGCGTCTTGACAAGAGGTCGGCTGTCACGACCCTGTTGGTTGAATCATCCAGAAACGATTGCAACGCAGGAACCGTGGTGTCTGTCTGGTATTCGATCTTCATGACCGTTCCCACAAACGTGGAATCAAACACGAATTCAATGTCCTCGACGCTTGAGAATCTCAGATCTGAGTTGTTTACTCTTATGAAGAAGTCGGCCCCTTCGATAAGCTCGATTCCGACCTCTTCTCTCGTAATCGGATCGAGCCGAACCACCCTGGTCGGCTTAACTGCGGGAAGCTCGAATGGCTCGAACACCTCGTAATAGTGCCGCAAGATCCTCCACGTCACAACGTCATCTTCAGAAAGAACTGAGGCGACCGCGTCCTGCTCCAGATCCACCGTCTTCCTGGTTACGGTCCCGGTTTGAATGTCATAGATTCCAATGTTCGGTCCTTCCAGGATCTCGATTCTGTCGGTGTCGACTACGAGATCATCCAGGAAATCGAAGTCGGTCACGGTAAGCGTATCGTCCCCTTCGATGATGGCGCCGTCCTTGACCGCCCTATTCACCTTCACCACGCCGTCTGGGCCCACAAGCTCGACCGGGTCGATAACAATGTCTTTCTGGACCAGAGTGGTTGTATCTGCGTATACGTCCACCTTGCCGCCAATATGCAGATCTTCTTTCACGGCGAACCCGCGGATTCTGTACGTCAGGCCGGATGCCGCCGCGGTGAATGCCACCGATACCACAAGTGTGGTTGCAGTAACGCCTGTGATGATATGGGTTCCGGCATCGGCACCGGTCTCGATGATCAATTCATGCCCAGGGGCAACAAGTGCAGTAACAAAGTCCTCGGTTACATCGGTAAATGTCGTACTGACCGCCGTAGCTCCCGTGGACTGAGTCCCGATTACCTCCGACAGACTCACAAGGATAGATATAAGATCCCGTTCCATCTCGGGATCCCCAAAACCCTGGACGAGGGCTTCCCGAATCGATGTAAACTCCTCCAGGATAACGGCCAAGATGCTTCTGGAGACGACTAGATCCCGGACGGTAATGGAGGTCTCTGCCCGACCGAAGAGCTGCGTGTTGGTTTCAGTGTCGATTCCTCCGATCAGCGCATTCGGGTTGTCCACCTGGACAATGCCTTCCGGGGCCCCTTCTGCAAAGATGATCGTTCCGGCATCGGCGCTTCCAATAGATCCCGAGGATTCTGCAATGACCGGAACGTCCACGAAGAAGAATAGTCCCTGGACATTCAGGCGCATCTGCTCGGCTGTTACTACGATCGTTTCCTGCGGGACGAACGTCAGACCGTCCTGCGTCAGGAACTTTACGTTTGTGCTGATGACCGTGTCTCTTGGCGCATCAAACAAAACACGGACCGATCCGACTGCCTGATCTCCGGATCTTCGGGTTACGAAGATATTACTCACAAGGAGATCAAACTCATCGTCGAGCATTAGGGCAAAATTTTCAAGCGTCAGGTTCCGCTTGATTATGTTCGTCTGATCTCTCAGCGGCTGAAACAGGATGTTCATCGGTTTGATGAGCATGTCCCTGAAGGCCGTTCCCTCCCTCAAGTCGAAGGTTGGGAAATTCTCCCTCAGCTTAGTGAGAAGGAATTCTTGAATTGGTAGATCGAACTTGGCCATCTTTCGATTCCTATAAGATTATGCTGGGCTCTTCGGTTTCGCCGGACTCGGAAGTTAGTCGAACAACAACTTCCCACTTTGAGTTGGGGAGATCGAATTGTACACTAACCAAGGCCAATGACGCAAGACGGGCGCTTGGATCTTCCTCTTCTTCGTTTTGCGCCGATCTAATATCGTCCTCGACCTTGATCAGGGCGATCGATACATCCGACAACACGCCGACCTCTGTCGTTTGATTTGCACCCCTAGGGAGGATCTCTCTCAGTCCGGCTCCTCCGCTCGGGTTGAATACGTCTCTCCCGGGACTGGTCAGAAGAGACATGGTTACGATCTGGATCAACTTGTCCATCCCCTTGGCCGCCAGTGGCGTATTCGTGCTGGTTGGCCTAAGGAAGTTGAACTCATTAGGAACTACGACTCTCACGTCTTGGCTCATGGTCTACCTCAAATAATATCGCACGGGCCATCTGAAAGACCCGATACGATCACCTGTATTGTTGCCGAGATCTGCTGGATGAACGGGAGATCGAATCCAATAATCGAATCGATCGCGTTGTCTCTGAACTGACCGAAGGTGACGGTCAAGAGCTCCTCCGCCCGCTTGACGTTAAATATTTGCTCCTGGATCAGTTGCAGGGCATCTAGCCCTAGCTGGAAGGCGCCGGCCTCCCCCAACAGACACAGAATCAGCCTGTCGAGATTGCTCAAAAGCTGACCCGTGAAGGTAGCTGTCTTTGAGTCTAACGTAAAGAACGTTGCGAAGTCCCCTTTGTCGATGATCGAAACTGTCCGGTCCATGCCTAAAGTCTCGAATAGCAGCCGGATGTTGCTCGACGTATCCAGAACGTCCTGATCTGGCTGAACATGACTTGCAGCCTCCAGACCGAGATCGGCGAGAAACGTCTTTGTTTGCCCAGTTTCTGTCGTCACTGCGACCCCAAGAGAAATAATCGTGCTCAAGTCCACTGGGATCGCCAATGCGCGCCTGATCGATCCGGTGTAGGACCGCCCCTGGCTCACAAGCAAGTCCACATTTACATTCGAGATGGCCAGGAAGTTGGAGATCGTCGTATCGAGATCTGCCTTGATCCCATCTGGGTCCTGGTTGAAATAGGCCTCGATCTCGTCCGGGAGGGCGCACATTGTCTGCAAGATCAGGAGAAGCTGCGCCCTCCAGACGCTCAGTAGCGGGATCGTGGTTCCGCGCCTCGGGTTGTCAATGGCCGTACCCATGGACTCGATAATCGACCGGATCTCCGTTTGAACATTCTGGATCTGCCCGGCGAATATCGCCCCAAAGACCCTCTCTTGCTGCCAAAACGATATGCTGGATTCAACATTCGTCTTCACATCGATGACGGAGTTGTGTTCAGCCTCGATCTCAGACAAGAGAAGGTCCATCCGATCCACTTTAGATATGATCTCTGATAGTTTCGGCGTTACCGCTAGTCCCTGGTCTAGAGCCTGTTCGGCCTCTTCGACCTTGGACTTCGCGGATCCGAATAGCGTGTTGCTGAAAATACCCTGCGTCAGCATCCTGGACCGGACATTTATGAGCGTGTCATCTGCGTCGGACAGCAAGTCCCTGGAGGATCTAATGTTCGCCACATCATCTGTATTGTAGAAATCAGGCGTGAAGTCTGCCGCCAGTACATCCAAGGCGGCCACCAGAGAATCGATCTCATCCAGCTTGGCGGTCTCGGCGTCTATCGCGGTCAGCAATATCGTGATCGAATTTCCGACAATGCCGAAGATTGTGGATGGATCGGCAGAGATCGTAAGTCCGGCCAGCGAAAAAGCCTTGTTGAATGCTTTTTTCGTACCATCGTATACATCTCTCCCGACCTCTTCCACGGCACTGTTGGACCCGAAGGGAATCGTTAAATTCCTCGCGAGCGTCCCGGCGAGTTGCTGCTGGACGCTCGCTTCGCTAATTCCCAGCACCCGGTTCTGTATCGATTGAAACGCGGCGTCCGACGAGTTCGGGATTAAGTCTTGGACGAACGACTGCGCGTTATCGGCAAGAACGTCAGATATTCCAGTCGGAAGCGATGGGTCTACGACCTTATCAATCGCCGAAGCAACCAAATCGGTTTGCTGGGCGATGAAATCTACGGCGGACAACGGACTCGCGATCAGATTCGTGTCCGCGAGGAGATCGGACAGGCCTGTTAGCGGCGTTGCGGCAGACAGAAAACCAACGTTCATGATCTGGTCCACAAGGCCCTGCTTGATCGTGTCCGTAACATCAGAGAACGAGCCAATAAACAGCACCTGGCTGTTCAGGCGCTGCGCCTGTGCCGTCGTAAACTGCAATGAAGCGGTTAATGTGTCGTCTATCAGTCCCATTATTTCGTATGCTTCTCGATTCCCTGCACGAGTTTCTTCTTGATCTTGCTAACTTGGGACGCCGAGATCCCGAGTTTGGCGGCGATCTTCGACGTTGATAGTTGCTCTTTTCCGTGGGCGCCAATGCTATAGTCGTAAACGAGCTGTTCCCTCGGAGCCATGTTATAATACGCGAAGTTGATCGTTTCCATGTTTTGGTTGAAGTCAACGAACGCTGTATCCTGGAAGCTAAGAGAATGCCCCAGGTCTTTTCTTAGCTCGGCTTCCATTCGAGACGTTTCCTGTGGAGACCAGCTCAGTTCGTCAGCCAATTCTATCGTCGTAGGCTCTCTGCCCTTCACGTCGAACAAGTACTCCTTGGTCTTCTTGAACGTGTTGATCTTGGCCACGCGGTGCTCGGGGATAGTCCCGATATTTTGTCTTCTGGCCACATAGCGAAAGACCTTGGGCATCCTGTTTCCAACATGAGTCCTGAGCGATGCTCCTTTCTTGGGGTTGTACGTCTGAAACGCAACAACCGCCTGTTTCTTTGCCTCGGCCTCTATCGTTGCCCTGGGCAGCGGAACGCCAGAGAACTGATTGACCCGGTGCTGTATAGCCGGGTCAAAGTGAACCAGGAGGGCTCCGAGTTTCTTCTTTTTCTTTCGGCGGTCCTTCTCCCGTTTCCAGGACCGCCACGCCTTGTCGGCATCAAATTCTTTGGCCACAACTTATCTCCCGTCGATTGCGCTGAGGTCTGTTGTTTCTCGACGATATTCGAGAGGCGCGTCTCTCTTGTGTCCAGGCCTATCCAGGTTTCCGATTGGAACGATCCTAGGGGCGCCTTTCCTGCGCACTCGCCTAGTTCTTTTGACGGATGGTTCCCCTTCTGAAGTTACGCGCCCGGAGAGCGGCCTATAGTCAAAGAGTGTTCCCGAGGTCTTGTCTGACGATTGTTTCCCAAATCCCGATATGACCGTTCCCTCGGATGGCTCGGAGGGCGCGCCTACCGGGAATATGCTTGGCGGATTGGTGTTATGGTTTTCCGTGGCCCCAAGATCGTAGAACTCTCCGAACACTTGCTTGATAGTGGCGATGTTTCTGCGTCTATAGGATTCCGCAAAAGCGTAAGCGTCATCCCGAAGGGCTATCTTGTCATATTCCCCGGTGATATTTCCCTGATCGAGCAGACTTGGCTTTGAAAGCTGATATACCTTATCCGCGACTGCGGCCAGATCGAATTGCCTTGACGCTCCGAACTCTGCCTTGGGAGACGAGGTCTTCTGTTGCTGCTCATTCAGCACGGAACCCTCTACGGCTGCGGCGGTCGCTCCAGGGGCCGTGGGGCCCAGCGCATCGCAACCGAGTATCTTGGCGTAGGTGCCTGACTCTCCGTGTACTTTGTCTGGATGGTACAGGGAGTTTAACCACTGCGGAATGGCGACGATCTCCTCGTCCTCGATGATCATCTCCCTGGCGAGATTCCCGTCGATTCTCGTAAATGCCCCTCCCGAAGAGTCGATCATGTGGCTAATGTTCGCCACATTTGCGAAATAACTTCTCGATCTATCGAATACGGCGCAAGGGAAGTTAGCGACAATCCACGGATTGAACTCCATGGACACAGACAGTGATCTGGCGGTGCTCCTAGCAATCTGCAAATGATACTCGGCCACTTGCGCCATGCTGTTAAACAAGTCTTCGTTATTTTTGTCCCCGGCCAACGTTGAGTACTTCGCAAAGGACAAGTTCACGTCAAGCGGGACGATCCCCTTCTCGTACTCCTCCTCGGTCATGAAGTACGGGATCTCGCCATTCTCTGTGTTCTGCTGAAACAACCTTCCCTGTTTTGCCTTTTTTCTCTCAGACTCAGTCATCACCTTTCCTAATAGCTGATTGTTCAGCAAGGTCGGGGCCGTGAGTTTTTCCGCCAATTCTGATGGCGCAACGAAGATCGCTTGAAACAGTTGCGCGTTAAAGACTGCGTGGTCTGCGATCATCCGTATCCGAGTAGGCTCTGCCATGAAGTTCCTGTTAAACGTGATCGAACTGATGCTGTCTGGGAACAGGACGTTGCATCTCGGAGGAAGCGACATATAGACATTCGGCTTGAAGAGGAAGCTCGTCAATGTCCCCTGCCCCGTCGATAGATCCGTAGAAGACAGTTGGTTTTGGATCGGGTTTTGGATCGGATCCCTCGCAAGGCATTGGTTAATAGAGGCAATCTCGCTGTCTACCGGGAGGAACGGCGGCGCGATGATCGGGACATGATTATAGTAGATAAGCTGCTTCAGATTGTTCAGGAAGTCCAGCAGACTCACCCTGCCACCCATATTCCCATACATTCCCCTGATTACCTTCTCGAACGCCTGGACCTTCAGCAACTTCTCCACGTTATCGTCCTGCAATACGACGACTTTATTGGACAGGCGGATTCTGTTGTTCAGCGTCTCCCAGTAGATTAAATCTTCGGTGAACGACTGCATCATGCAGGCGAGAGCCTCTGGAAATGTCTTACTCTCCGTCTTGCCTCCCGCTTCCTTTTTCTTTTTAGAGAAATACTTCTGGTAGAACGTCGTCACCTCATTAAATACATTGAGTGTGACAGATTTCGATCCGATGAATAACGTTCTGTCTGCGCCGGACCAGCCTGGATCGTCCCCGGACAGGAAGTACTGCTTACAGCTCGCCCAGTAGTTCGACAGGTCCGCGCATCGCAGCGTAAAAGATCGGCTCGATGGAGATTTAGTGAAACCGAATCCGACTACCTCTCCTTCCCAGAGGAGCCTCCACACGGGAGACTGCTGGGACTTACCAAACGGCTCCGGGCCCACGTAGTCATCGAAGAAGAAAATGTGGACCAGGGATCTCGGGCGAATATCGTAGATCGAATCCGTAGGAACCATGGCGATCTGTGCCTGGCTTGGCTGGTTCGCCGTGGCATTGATCTGGATCTGCACAAAGGGGACCTCTATTCCCTCTATGTACATCTTGAAGTTAAGTCTGCGTCCAGGCATTGTTAACCCGCGCTCCCGATGGCCTGCTGGATATTCTTAAAGACAATCGCATCGCTAGCGAGTCCCCGGGCGGACTTTCCATCCAACGTGTTACTCTCAAGAGCCTGAACTCCATCCAGGTTGATCTCTCTCGTAACGAACATGCTAAACATAAAGCTTACCATGTTTGGCCTAATATCCTGCGAGATGCTGGACCGGACGATGAACCCTTCTCGGATCACGCGGTCATAGGTTAGATATGCTCTCGCCCTGAATCGGACCGATCTCGTTCCCCTCAGGAACAACTCGTATCCGAGTTTGAAATTATCTCTCCACAATGTGGAATATGCAGACGTTGATTCTCCGTCGACGGTAGACTGGGGAATGTTGTTGGCGCTCACATCGGACGGCGTGAATGTGTCGGCTCCATTCAGCAAGGTTCCGCTGTACGTGTACATCCTGGGGCGTCTCCCGTAGAAAAAAGCTACGGGCTGCCCAAACGTCTCTACGATCTGAACTTTTTCGTCATCTGGCTCCGCGGCGCTCTGCAAAATAAACTGGTCTGTTCCGTAGATCACGATGCCGCCGGCCTTCAATTTCGATTGGTCCACCTGGCCGCTTAAAAGATCTTGGGTGGCAATAATCCGAAGTGACGCAATCTGCTCTTCCTTGGGCGTAAATCCTCGGTATGCCTGGTTTCGTTTTCCGACAATGGCCGCCTGGTCTTTGTTTCCGTCGCGGGTCTGCTTAGTGAGAACCTCGCTGAATTTGTCCGGCGGGATCGGTGACGTTGATTCAAGAAATGCCTCGATTAGGGCAACCTCTGTTTCTGGAATCTTTATGAAGGCAAGCAATTCGTCAACGGTCAGCGAAGAAGGGTCCTGGTCGTGCTTTATGACGGCGACGACTTCTTCCTGTGTTTTGCCCACAACGGAGGCAACCGTAGCAACGTTTGTTGTAAATGGCATGGTCGCCTCGCTACGTTATCAGAAACTGACGGGCTGTATCGATCAGTCTCTTGTAGTATGGGTTCGTCTCATCGCCCGGAAGATCAAAAGTCCTAATGACGAGATGTAGAGACACAAACGTTTCGTCGTCGGTCTCTGGGATCGGTATGATCCTCTGCTCCTCAAATGCCTCCCTGGCCTCCTGCGCCGTCACCGGGACGCCCGAGGTCACGCCGAGCGGGTCTTCTGGATCATATCCGGGCTCCCGGTCCAGTTTCCTCTTGTGGAGATTCTGGAACGCTATTGCGAGCGTGTATTTACCCTCGCGCTCGGCCTGCGAACCTCCGAAATCCGCCAACGTGATTCGGTCGTCCGGAGAAATCTGGTCGAGAGACACTATCGATCCTTGTGGGAACTTGACGGCCATCTAGAGAGTCCTCAAGTCTTCGTGAAATTCGTTCTCAAGACCCATGGCGTCGAGGAACCGGACAATCAGATCCCTGGACAGCCCCGGGTCCCTGAATTGCCGGAACAGACTTTCTTCGATCCTGTCTACCCCGATCTCATCCCGATCCTCGTTAGATTCCTCAACTTCCATGTCAACTTGATCGGATGTTGGCTTAACTTCCAACGAAGGCGGAAGCGCGAAGTTGTTGTCGTTCACTGGGTTGTTCAAGTCTCGCTCGCCAGACACGAGTCTATCCCGCAGCTCCCAAGCCTTCGTTGCAGAGAAGAGTTGTCCTGGGATCTCTCGCTCGCGGATCTCTACGTCGACAGGCCGTCCCGGAATCTCCGGCGGGGCGACTTGTAGGCGCTCAGGCTCAGCGAGAGCTTGAGCAAAATTGATCGGGTCTGTTAAGGCCATAATTCACCTAGCTCTTTGAGGTTCCGATTCCCATGCGTCTCATCTCGACAACCATCGCCTGTGAGATCACGAGTAGATTTTCTACCGATTGATTCATATTCCTGAATCCCTTAAGGGTCTCGCTCTGAAACGCCTCTACCCTGGCTTGTTCTCCGGCTCCAACCTTTACCTCTTCGGCCCCTTCCACGGTGCCTATCACTTTTTTTATTGATTTCTCGTCTGTCAGATCGCCCATCGTGAATGCCTCAAACAGTTCGCGAGTCACAGGAGATCGAGTCAACAGATTGAGGACGTTTTGCCTTCCGGTGTCGTCGAGCTTGTCGACCATCTGATTCATATCTGTGAATTGGGCCTGGGCAAACCGGCGCACAAATTGTATTGCCTCGGCCTCTCCTTCCGGCGCTGCCCTCCCCTCGGGCCGCTCAAGTGCTCTTGCCAGAAGTTCCTCTGCCTCCTGCCCTACTGCGCGCTCGGCTCGTCTTCGGAAGGCAAACAGACCGGCTCTGCCTCCGAATTTTGCCAATTCCTCGGCCTCCTCCCTTGTGACCTGCAACGCCCTTACGTTCGCTCGTTCCGCGCTGATACTGAGCCCCACTTTCGCGGCGCGCTTCGAAAATTCACGGGCTTGCTCCCGTGCGACTCTGGGACTGGCGTCTGAGTCAACCAATTTTGCGACCACGTCCATATTCGCCTGGATGAATCTGATCTGTTGATTGCTCGATCCACCCAGCAACTTCTTAGCCAGGCCCGCGGCGCTTTCCTTGAACAACTCATCCAGTTTTTTGGAGTCGGACTGCATTGCCGAGGCCTGCGTTGTTTCGTCAATACCTCTACTCAACGCTTCCTGCAATTCCGGGGAAAAGATCCCTGGATCAGTCATTACCAAAAGAGCTTTCTCTTTGTCTCCTCCAGAGACCCTTAATGCCCATTCTTTAGCAAACTCAGTCTTGTTCCCTACGGGAATCGATTTGTCGTCGAAGAAGGCCGTAACAAACCGGTTTATATCTTTATCTTTTCCCTGCTTCACGAAATCGACGCCTCCGGCAGTTGTCACAAATTTATTAAATCCGACCAGCCTCATTTCATCCTCGGTGAGCCGCACTGGTTTGGCCAGCATCTCGTCCACTACACGGGCGTCGGCCTCTCTGACTTCGGCGGTCTTGCTCACCCTCTCAAGTCTAGCCCGGACCATAGCATTGGATTGTCTATTTTCGGCCTCGATTTGAACCGATTGAACGGCCTCAACTTCAAAGACTCTCGTGGCCTCAAATCCGCCGAGCGTACCTACCGATGTTAAGACCCCTCCCAATGACGACAAGAAGGTCTCTTCCGGATCCCCCAGGATCGTCAGACCGCGGGCCTTAATCTCTTTGTGGATCTGCTGCATGGTCCCCGACAAAGTAACAACATTCGCTTTCTGCCTAACTCTTTCTATGTCTCTTGGGTCCAACACGGCCCTTACAGCATTTGCCTGGCGCCGCGGATCTCTCTCCAATTCTTTTGCGGCCTTGGAAATGGCCGATACACTTCCCTTGGTGAGTATTTCAGTCCTCTCTCCGTTCCACCATTGCCCCGTGTCTTCCGAGAAATCGTCCCAAGCAGTTGCTACATTGTTATAGGCTGCTCCGAACGGCGCCCCGATGGCGGCGCCGGCTTCGTTGAAAAACGTGGTCGTCTTAAACCATGCACCGCTGAATCCAACGTTCTGCTGGTTGTATCGAAGCAGCCCCTCGCGCTGGGTCTCGATCCTCATAGCCTGGGCCTGCCGGGTCAGACTCGCCGGCCCTTCGAGTGTCTGGGTCGCCAAAAGGGTTGCTTGATCAAGCCCCTGAACCCCGAGAAGTCTCTGCCCGGCCGGGGTTGCAGCCAGCCCGGCCAGCGCTTGAACCTGCTGTTCGCGACTCAATCCATGAATATCAAGACCTGCCCTCCGGGAGAATTCAAGCAAGGCCCTCTGCTGGCCTGCACCGATCATCTCCGGGCCCATCCGCTGGGCAATTTGCCCTTGGGCTCCCAGGAATATGGCCAACTTTGTTGGATCGCTGGTGTCTATCCCTTGCAGCGCGCCCTGGGCGAAAGTTGCCCTCCCGGCCAAAACATCCATTGCGCCCGATGGGCCCTGGGCCCCTGCCGCCAAGAAGGCGCGTCCTGCTCCGCCTTGCATAAACTGGAGTTGCGACTGGGTCATCGCCTCGCCCATGGCCTGTCGACCGCCCATGGCGGAAACAAGGCTATTGTCGATGATCCCGCGCTGGACCATATCGGAGACTTGGGCAAGATTGTTCTGGGCGGCATTAAAGCCGATAGACGGACCAAAGCCAGTTCCGCGGAACATCTGAGCTCCGCGCATTCCGACTGCACGCATCTCTGCACCAGTGAACCCGCCAAGACGAGCGCGACCTCTCTCTGCCAGAATCGCCCCAGGAGCGTCTGCTCCAGAGATGCCGACCTGGCGAAGTTCGCCAAGCATCGCGATACCTTCTTCCATGGAGGTGCCGAGCAGGCTCGTCATCTCCTTGATGGCTTCAGAGAGTTCTCGCGCCCGACCCCGAACTCCTCCGGGACCTTCTGCCGCGCCCGCAAACAGCCCCATCTCCCCGGCCTGCGAGATGAATTGTGCTGCCTGCCCTACGCCGACCCCGCCCGCTCTCGCAACGTCTCCGACGATGCTTGCTGCAATCCCCCTGAACTGGCCGGCTCTCGGCGTGACGACATTCGGATCAAACCCTGTAATCCTGTCGGATTGTTGAGCGAGGACGGCCGAAACATCTCGAACGGCGCCCATGTGTTGGATGCCGACGGACACGGCCTCTTCGATCGCCAGTGACGCAGCGAGGGGAATGGCAATGGCGGAAGCTGCTACTGCACCTCCACCGATCAGGCCGCCTAGAGCCATGCGAGCGGCTCCGCCACCAAGGGTCCTGGCGCCTATCTGGGCACCCATCCTTGTGGCTGCCATAAGGCCGCGTCCGGCACCCGTGACTCCACGGAATCCGGCGCCCATGGCTGTTGCGGTCATCTCCCAGGCTGCATATCCGCCAGCCGCTCCCATCAGACCCAAAGCCCCGACTGACGTTCCGTAAGCCAGGTTTCCGGCACCAACAGCCATTCCGCCAGCGCCGCCAAGCCCTCCCATTGACGGAGCCGGCGCAGGCCCGGATGGTCCTGATAACGCTGAGAGTCCGCCTCCGATTGCGCCGCCTATGGCCGCAACGTCGCCGAGCGCTGTTGCGGCACCGAGCTGAAGGGCATTCAGGGCAGATGCACCGCCATGATAGGCAGTCTGGACGCCCAATTGCGTCGCATTTGCCATCTGGGAGACTGTCTGCTGTATTGAGCCAATAGAAGCGGCCAACATATTTGCCGACGAAGCCTGAGCGGCCTGCATTTGAGCCATCTGGCTCATCACCGTCGACATGTCTGGATTCGGAGGCATCTAATACAGGCCTTTTTCAGACGCCCATTTTCTGAATGTGTCCGGGGCGTCTTCCAGTTTGACTTTTGTTCCGTACTTGTGTCCGTGCTCTCCGGTCTGGAGAACCCAGATGTAGCCCTTCTCTTCCTCGAAGATCTTGGACTGCTGCGCTTCCTGTTCTCTAAGTTGATCTTCGATCTCGGGAAACATCATCCTCTGGAGAGAAACGATGATGCTGTAGGCCTCGTCCGGGTTGATCGCAGCAGTATAGATCGCATTCACCTTTGCGAACTCTATGCGCTGCTTTCGAATGAAGGCCTGGATTAACCATTGTTCTTCCAGAGACTTGTAATCTACCTTGACGCCTGCCAGCCTCAGAGACGCTCTGGCCCAATTAGCAGACGTTCTAAAGAGTTTCCCGAGGAGCCCGTCAGCAATATCGCGACAGCCTTGTTTAGGCCGCGATACTCTTCATGGAGAAGCAGGAGTATCGGCATCGCCATATCCTTGAGGCGAGCGTAACGATCCATTGGGGATTCACCAAGGGATTCTCCGTTCATCGAAACGAGAGATCTCGCCAGAACATGGCGGCGAATTAGCGCGGCAACATGGGTCTGAGCCATTGGCCTTTCCGAGTTAATCATCGAAGAGAGCTCTTCTTCTACGGCCTCGCTCTCCGCATCGGTCAAGGTCCTGAGCACAAACTCTTGCTTCGCGATAGTCGCCTTATGGGACAATCTTCCCGTGACAACGAGCTCGTCTATGTCCAGGTCCTGATACTTCTTCATGAACCTGGCGTCTTCCTCCATCTTCATCTGTTCGAAGTTCACTTCCGCCGCGTCCATATCCGTTTTCGCTTCCGCGGCACGCGGCGCTGGATCGGCGCTCTTTGCCGCATCCAAGACTGATGCGGCGTGTTCTTCCCCAGGATCTCCTGGCGGAAGTTCGTCCTTTGGATGGAGCGGCGCTTTGGCCGGATCCAGACGAACTGTGTTCATCCCTCTCGGACCACCCTTGTTCTCTCCCATCAACTTTCTCCTTTTGCTGTCGGGACCTCTTCGCCTTCTGGCGTCACAACGCCAGGTTTCACGACCTCCATGATATAGCTGCCATCGCCAGTTGGAGTCAAACGTATTTGGTCTGGAGACCTCTTCTTGAGCATCTCCATCAGGCTGTGATTGCGAGCCTCTCTGATGCCTTCGACCTTGCCCGCGTACTCGACCAGCGCCTGCATGATCACGCTCGATCGATTCATATTGTTGTCTTCGGCATGACAATCTATCCACGCAAGCAGTCCATGCCCGATTCGGATCTGAATCACGCACTCCTTCTTTTCGGATAGAAATGCGAATGGGTTCACCGGTTCGGGATCTCGTTTCTTCTTTCCACTACCAGACTTATTCACCATGACAGACCTCCGCAATTTGTACTCTGATTGTACATACAAAGAAATTACTGTCAAGGCCATCTTCCTGGTATAAGTTGTGGTCAGGAAGCTCTTCCTTTGGAGGTAAAATGAAAAAGGTCTTCGTTCCCTGTCGACAGGTTATGACCGCATCTATCGCACGAAAGTTCGGGATGATCAAAATACTGCATAGTGAGTCCAATCCTAATAAGCGGTCTAGCTCCATGGGATTAGAGCCGGATAGAATCTTCAGCAGGTTCGCACGGCCTCTTAACACGTGGGTGTCAGGTGACATGCTGCTGCTTGATGGCCCTCTTGTCTATAATGCCGTGGCGTCGTCAATCATTTCGTGTCAGACAAATACTGTCAGATTTTTGATTTGGGGCAAGAAGGAATATACTCCGAAGGTTGCGCATCTAACGAGTATCGAAAAGAAAAGGTACTGGGAAAGAAGGAAAGATCTCAGACGGGTGTATGCGATCAACAACGTCCACAATATCGATCCTGCCAGCAAGTATGGCAAACTCGTCTGTATTAACGAAGATCCGCCTGAGGATCGCCCCGCCCCTACGAGCCCGCGACACGTCTTCGACAAGACCTCGGCGATCCTGAAGTGTACCCACCGGTCTGATTTCCTGCTCCTGGCCGGCAGCAAGCTTGAGAACGCCATCGCATCTGCGATACTCGCAAGAATGCACGGGAGAGTCAACTATCTGATATTTCACCACGGCATGAAGGGATACGTGGCGAGGACTGTTGACTATTCTAAGTCTAGGATTAGAAAGACGATACAGAACCAAATAAAAGCAAAAACATGACGGTTTTTGGTTGACATAAACCGGGCGCGCACTTACACTAAAGGGTAAGAGGTGTAAGGAGCGTAAATGGAGGCCAGAAATGAGCGACAGATACTCATCTAAACCTAGCGGCAGCAAAGAATTAGCAAGACTCGGTGACGGGGAAGTATTCGTAAAACGGACCCAGGACGGTATCCTGAGAAGCGTTGTGTCGAACGTAAGCCTGGACCTGAGAAAGAAAGAGATTGTCAAAATTCAGAGCGGATTCATGATCACCGCTAGTGGCTACGACAGACTCAACAAAATCGCCAACCTGACCGTCGTTTTCCCGCCAAGCATGACGATGACAATCTTAATCGACGGGACCCCCCAGACGCGAGAAGTCGGAAACCCGTACATCGAGTACGATCCTGAGACCAATGCGATCAGGACAATATCCCTCACGTGTTTGGCCATAGGCCTTGGCCCGATCGGGAACTGGTGTATCACGCACGAGCGCCTTCGGTTCGACCTGGACCGATACTTTGCCATGGAGGCATGGAGCAAAGTCAAGAACGTCAAGAACGCAGGGAAGTTTGAGAGTGTCAGTTCATACAACAAACGCGACGATAAGGACGACTGGATCTTTATCCCGATCATGCCCGGATGGGGAATATCTCTCGACCCAAGGCACGACGAGGTCCAGAAGGTTCTCACGAACCATTTTCAGAGGCAGAAGTTTGCGGAGAGAATCGCCTCGACTATCTGCCGCAGGAACGCCATGAAGCGGCACCCGGCGATCGCTAAGACCACGGTCTTGCCTAGAGATGGTCTCGCCACCGTTCAGGTTTACGGGTGGCAACATGACTACACAGCGAAACAGATCAACACGATGATCAGCCAAGTGTCACACGGCGAAATTCCACCGCAGGTAGAGATGAGACAGGCTATCACCGAGATCGAGCATGGGCATGACGATTCGCAGTCCATGGAATCTGAGATAAGTTCAGATGACATGGATCATACTTCCGGACAGCCGCACGGGCAGGCCACGTTGTTTGACCAGCCGGAACCGAGCCGGCTTACTGGAAGAGAGCAGGGGCTGGCCTATCTAGGCCAATGCGACGATCGTCTTGGATCTGCATTTTTGGGAGTCGTTGAGTCTGCCGTCCCGAGGATTGATCAGGTGGACACCTTCAGCGACCTAACCGACGAGGAAGTAGCGGACGCCGTCAGCCTGCTCCGCGAATACATGGGAGAACAAATCAATGCCGGTGACGGGCCTTCGGGCGGATAATGTCAAGGGAATGACCTTTCAAGAAACCCTAACGGGAAGAGACATTTATGTAGGCGAGAATGGCGTGGGGAAGAGCGCCCGGCTCCAAGCATTCGTGTTTGGAATTCAGGGGTATCTCCCCTCGCCTTTTAAGAAGGGCCTCGGCGACACCTTCCAGATCGCCAGCGGCGACGCGATGAGCGTCAGCATCGAAACCGACGAGATGTTCTCGTTCAGCCGGCAGATCCGTCGAAAGACGACCAACCACAAAGACGGAACAAAGAGCTACAGTTACACGTCTGCGTGTAGCATATTCCCCGACCAGGGCACCAAGACAAACAAGGACCGGGAAAGGAGGATCTCTCAAGCCATGGGGGGCTTCGCGGTCATGTTCGATCTCGACGAGTTTATGTCGATGAGCGACACGAAAAAGCGAGAGTTCGTCTTCTCTCTGTCGTCACCCGAATCCTACGGATGGGACCGGAGCCGGATTTATGAAGAGCTCTGCGAATCGCTCGGACACGCCGCGCCCATCGAATGGAACGACAAGATCTCCGTCGCTGAGAATATATCGGCGCTCCTGGAGGAAACGTCCAAGAAGCTGAGCGATGCACGCGCAGTCTACAAGGACAAACAGAAGGTGAAAGTAGAAGTCATCGAGATGAGACAGAGGGCCACCCAGGAGGCGGTTGGAGATATTGCGGAGATCAGAGGAAACCTGAAGAGCCTGCGTGAGAAGAGATCGGAATACGATCAGGAGATTGCCAGGGCAGATGAAGTCGGGCGCCAGCACGAGTCGCTGAAAAAGAGGATTGCGGATCTGGATGACACCAGGAAGAGGCTGGATGCTTCTGTCCTGCCCGACTTGGAGGAAGCCAAGAAGGATCATGCGAACTCAGAGGAGCTTCTAGAAAAAAGCGAGAAAGCCCTCGAGGACATGGAGAAGAAGGCCGAAGAGATCCGCTACAAGATGGAAAATTCGCAGATCCTTTTGCACAGACAAAGAGAGGAGATCGCCCGGATCGATCAGAGGCAAGCCATACGGGATCAGATCAACATTATAGATGCCAAGGGCTGCCCGCTTATGGGGGATCAGTGCAAGTCCGATCTTTCCGAATACAGAGGTGAGCTTGAGAAGAAGTGGGTCGCCGTCGACGGAACGGTAATGGCGATGCGAAAGAAGAGAGACGAGATTGCCGGGAAACACAAGGCGGAAGTAATGGAGATGGGCGCAGAGATGGAACTCGCAAAGCAGAAGAAGCAAATGGTTCGTTCCAACAAGGCGGAAATCAAGAAACTCTCTGCGAATCTCAAGTCCATCAGGGAAGATCACGACAGCAACAGGTCGGCCAAGGAGGCCGCAGGCAAACAGGACGAGATCATCCGAGACCTAAGATCTAATCTCGGATCTATTATGGACACCAGTATGGCCAACAAGGCCAGGCAGGGGGTCCTGGATCAGATCTCCGAGCTAGAGGGCAGGGAGCGAAAAGCCCAGGAGATCAAGAACGTCATGGCCAACTTCGACCAGGCAAACATTGCCGCGGCTGAAGCAGAGGAGGAGGTCGAGACTCTGACTAAGCTTCGCAAGGCGCTTGGTTCTGATGGCATTCAGGCGGATATTCTTAAGGATGTGATCGGCCCGTTGGCGGATACGGTCAATGGCCTCCTTTCGCAGGTCGTCCCGGGCGAGAAGTACTCGGTCGAGTTCGAGCTCTACGACATGAACGGAAAGGACACTTTCGAGATCATCTGGCCTCGCAAAATCGGGAGAGTCAGTTACAATACTCTGTCCGGGGGGCAGCAGATTCTATTTGGCGCGGCGCTCATGATCGCGCTGATTCTCCAGGCTGATCCTCCACTCAAGGCCATGTGCATCGAGGCCGCCGAGCTAGATGCTGAGAACTTTTTCAGTCTACTCGATGCCCTCGACGAGATCGCAGGGGGAATCGATAACATCCTCATCGCCACCTGCAACGACAAGGTGATCGAGAAGAAAGATACCGTGGCCGATAAATGGGAAGTCGTCCATCTGGACTGATACATGAACATCTTCTTCGACATTGACCAGACACTCATCTACCCGGGCGATAGGACTATGAGGCCCTACGCCAAGTGGTGTCTGAACTACTTGAAGAAGAATGGCCACAGGATATATCTCTGGTCCAGGAGAGGCGAGGAGAATTGCTACGACGTTGCCAAAAAACTTGGCATATCGCTCAGCAACTGCTTTTCCAAGCCTCCCCTGGCCAACTTAAAAGATGTTACGCACCTGAGTGCGTACCCTGAATTCTGTATCGATGACGATCCTTCCGGTGTTCTGACTGCATGGCCGGGAATTCTTGTTCTTCCGTATATGGCCGCCTACACGGCCGCAGAAGACAAAGAACTGATTAGGGTTGCCGACACGATTGTCCCGGTTGAACTAGAGAAGATGAGGCACCCGAAACCATAAGGAGAGAGGCATGTCTTTGCAGTTGAACAAGGTGATGTTGGCCGGAGTCCTCGGAAGAGACCCTGAGGTTCGGTACACGTCTAGCGGAACGGCCATCACGAACGCGAGCATGGCCGTCAACAGGAGGTACAAGGGCAAGGATGACCAGTGGAAAGAAGAGGTCACCTGGGTCTCGCTCGACATTTGGGGGCCCCGCGGTGAGACTTTTGGCGAACACATGCACAAGGGCAAGGCCGTCTACGTCGAGGGCCACCTGAAGGAAGACCAGTGGGAAGACAAGCAGACCGGAAAGAAGCGCACCAAGCTCAAGATCGTTGTCGATAGCTGGAGCTTCGTCGAAAGCAAGAATGCCGAGGGCGAGGGCGGTGGACGTTCGTCTGGCGGAGGAGGCCGGCGTGACGACCGCGACGACCGTGACAACCGTGACGGGCGCGACGGAGGTGGCGATCGCGATCGCGGTCGCGGAGGAAGTCGCCGTGACGAATACGACGAGCCTCCCGCCGACGTAGACGACGAAGACGTACCCTTTTAAGGAATGACCATGGGGGCTATCGCACCTGAAACGAACATAGATCTCCTTCCCGGATACGGTGACCTCGCCGGAAGAGCAAAGACCGGAATCACCAAATGGGCCCTACTCAGTGGAGATGGGCCCAAGACATTCGCAGACCTTCTCACTGTCACCGCGGCCGAACTCAAGAAGATCAACGGGATCGGAAGCGGTGCGCTGAAGGGCATATTCGCCTGGCGAGACAGCCTCGTCGCTTCTACCAAGGGTAGACCTAAACAGGAGAAGCTCACTGGCATTACCATTAAGCATAAGTGCGGCTTCATCTATCTACAGCAGATTGAAGAAGAGGGCCAGGACGGGTCTCTGGAGCTTTCCGATCTCGTCCTGTGCGCAGATGGCGCCAACGGCGAGATCACTTCCATAGAAACCTCCGTCACTGCATTCACAATGATCACACACACTACCCCATACGAGTCCACCAAATATCGGGTAAACCATACGCCTCAAGAAGTCCTGGACAAGATCCTGGCCGCAAGGCCGGAGTAACTAGAAGGGGCTCTGCCCCTTCTTTTAGGTATAAGAACTCGAGAGGTAAACGATTGACGCCAAAGTGGAGGTGGCCGAAATCAACACTATCACGATGGACTTCGAACTTGGGGGACGAAATGGCACGGAAGAAGAAGGGTGAAAAGTTCTACATGTACTCGACCGCGATCGAGCCCGATGTAACAGCCAATGATATTAACAGGAAGCTCAGGACCGTTGGCGCCACACATATCCTCACGGAATATGACCCGCAGACCAGCGAGGCGATCGGCATCTATTTCATGATGCCCGTCGAAGGCAAGAGAATCAGCTTCTCGATTCCAGTCAGGTGGAAGAAGGTCCAGGCCGCGATGAAAGAGTCTGGTCTCAGCGGCAAATACACCGCGGAGGACCAGGCCAAGCGGGTCGCCTGGAGAGTCGCATTTCGATGGGTCGAAGCGCAGGTAGCCCTGATCCAGTGCGGGAACGCAGAGACTGCTGAGGTGTTTATGCCCTATGCCGTGGTCGACGCCGCCGGCACGACTCTCTTCCAGAAATTGAGAGATACTGGATTCAAGCAGATAGAAGCCCCGAAGGGACCATAGCATGCAACTAACCAAAGACCAGCGAGAGGCAGCTAATTGCCTCGACAAATCCGTATTCGTTCACGCCGGCCCCGGGAGCGGGAAGACCCGCGTATTGATTTCCAGGATCGTCAACTTAGTCAGAAGCAAAGTGAGCCCGACCGAGATCCTGGCCTTCACGTTCACCCGGGCGGCTGCAAGAGAAATGCGCGAGCGCGTCACTGCCGAGCTGGGCGAAAAGGCGGCCAGGGATATGTGGATTATGACCATTCATGCATTCTGCATGCGTGTCATTTCGACATGGGGATGGCGTGCTGGATATAAAGAAGGAGTCTCTATTTACGATGATAGGGATCAACTTGACATAATCAGAGGGGTCCAAAAAGACCTATCGATCAAAACAAAGCCCGAGACCTTTCTCAAGGAGATCAACCGGGGGAAAATCCACGCCAATCGGGCAGTCGCGTTCTCAGAATTCAACTTCCGTCTGCGTGAAAACAATGCGATCAATTACATTGGACTACTGGAGAAGGCGATATGGATCCTGGCCAATTGTGACGACGCCAGGGAACATTACGCCCACAAGTTCCGTTACGTTCACCTAGACGAGATGAACGACACGAGCGATCGTGACTACTCGATCGTGTCTATGGTGGCGAGCAAGTGGAAAAATGTTTTTTGCGTGGGAGATCTGTCTCAGACGATCTTCTCGTTCAGGGGGAGCAACTCTGCCAATATCGATCACTTGATGGCGCAGTTCCCAGACCACGAAGAGTTCTTCCTTCGCAAGTCGTTCCGATGCCCCGCGGCTGTGATCGACGCCTGTAACAATCTGCTTCCCGAAAACAATCTCGAAGCAGACAGATCCGGCGGACTTGTTTCTGTGCGCGAATTCAACAGCGAGGACGAGGAAGCTCATTTTATCGCGGGCAGCATCAAGACCATGGTCGAGACGGATGGACACAAGTATTCGGACTTCGCGATACTGGGCCGCACGCATGCGGTAAATGAGGGGATCTTCAATGCATTACGGGTGAATGGAGTCCCGACCTGCGTTGCCGGCACCAAATTAAAGTTCTACGACCAGGAGGAAGTCAGCCAGTTCCATGACTATCTCAAGATCATGGCAAATGGCCGGGACGACTTCTCTTTCAGAAGGATTGTGAACGTGCCGCCCAGAGGCATAAGACACGTTACGCTGGCCAGGATCAGTGCGCAGGCGCGAGAGGCGGAAATAAGCTTGCTGGAGTCCGCGCTGGTCCACTTCTCTGATGAACCGGTTGAGGAAAGGCGGTGGCTGGCGGAACTCGGCGCCCTGGCAAAAGGGAGCTTCGCGGACCAGATAAGATCCGTGCACCATCTTCTCGTCAAATGGTACGAAGACCAAGGGCTTAAGACAAGAGTCAAGTCCCTGAACAAGTTACTCGGACTGATCGCGACGTGGCAGAAGGAGACCGAAGAGATCGTTAGCGTCGAATCGTACTTGAGAATGCTGTCCGAAGTTAACTCCCAGGACGACATTGTCGAGGATAAGGACGAGGTCAAACTCATGACCGTCCACACGTCCAAGGGACTTGAGTTTCCGAACGTGATTATCCCGGCCTGCGAGAACTTGATGTTCCCGATGAACAACAAGGCCGATACTCCAGAAAAGCTGGAGGCGCTCGGGGAGGAGCGACGGCTCTTCTACGTTGCCCTTTCCCGGGCCAAGAGCACGGTCACAGCGACGCTAAGCAAGCTAAGGGTCGTGCGAGGGCGCGATCGAGAACAAAGCCCGTCAGTGTTCTTAAAAGAGGCAGGAATAGGATCTAGTGTGCCACAGAACGAGGACCACAATATCTAGTGCCTAGTGAATTTATTGGGAAAGTAATTTGGAAATGGGTGGCCGAGTCATGGACGACAGGTGTAACATCAACCACATGGCTCGGTCCGAGACTGGAAAACTTGATTTGTCTGGAGAACCAGATTTGTCCGAGCAGACTGCGAAGTTCACGACCAAAGAATATTTCACGGTGCTGTCGCACGGCATCTTCGACCATGTCCACAAATTCAAGCCGAACGCATTCACGCTCTATATTTATCTTCTTTGCAACGCGAAGAAGAAAGATCCTGGAGCTGGGCTGTATAGTTTCCGAATTTTGGAGATCATAGAGATCTTCTCGAACCCAAGAGACTCGGCTGACAATCCAGACAACGTATGCAGGTTCACGGCCTGTAAGTTTCTGGCCGAGCTCGAAAGGATAAATCTGATCGAGATCGTCAGCAAGCCGACGGGCCCGCACAACGCCGTGTGGCAAATCGAAATTTGCAAATTCAAGACGTTCAAGAGCTTCCTCTGCGTTCAAAATAAATACCACAGTGGCGTCAACGATGCATCACTCAGGAGTGATGGTTCGGTGACGGAAGAGAACAGCACTGTAAGCATAGCGACAGAAAGACAAACCGAGATCTGGCAGGATGAGTCGGAGGAGCGCCGCGGGGTTAAAAATGACGCTCCATCACGTAGCGGTGATGCACGTGACAATAATAGTATTTTGTATAAGTACGTTGACTCTCTTAAAGAACACCTAAGAAAGATTAAGAAGAAGTATTTGTACGACTTGTTCGAAGAGCTTCGCTCATCGAAAAAGTCTTCAGAGGAGATTCTTGATCCAGAACTTGCTTGCCGTTGGACGCAAGAGGCCATGAAGGCAATCCAGGGTGGGTCGGAGACAAGAGGGCTGAAACACATCAGGAATGAAATGCTCAGGCTCTACTGGAACGGACTGCGGTCAAGCGGTCGCAAGAAGTGTATCTTCGACTCATGTCAGAAGATGGGGGATATGAGGCAGAAGTTGATCGCGACGAGATTCGCGAATCCATTCTTCCGTGCGAACTGGGCCAAGGCTTTGGTCGAAATCAAAAATTCGCCATATTGCCGTGGCGAGAACGGGGACTGGGAGGCGTCATTCCAGTGGTTTATAAAAACCGAAAAGCCAGTCGTAAACGCAATGGACGGGAGGTACCGTGACAGAAGCAAACCGAAAAGAACCCAGACCACAGGAAGCGGGGGAATCGTCCGAAATGTGTCGGGACAAGACTACCTCAAGGGGGCGTCCCTTGGCTCTGTCCAAGACTTCGACCTGGAAGACTGGATCGAAACAAACCCTGAAGCCGCCGAAGAGGCCAGAGAATCTGGTCTGCTCAAAATGCGGCTCGATAACAGAGCCGACGCTTCGTAAGTACAGTCCGAATGATTACCTGTATAAGCGCCTCTCCGAGGACCAGGGGGTCGGAGACAGGGGGCCGGTGTGGTTCATGCCGGCCGCCTGTTTTAAGTGTCTTGAGGACCAGGACAGGGTCAGGGACGGGGAGTTTGTGGAGAGGAGACGGGAGGCCCGCATCAAATATCTAAAGAGCGTGTCTGGTCTCGGCGCCAAGTGGGTAGACGCATCATTCGACAGTTTTAAGACCGATCTAGATTCTCTTCATAAGATGAGAAAAGTCCAGTATAAACCTGCGTACTTGCCAGCCATGAGAAACTGCAAGAATGCCATCATGGATTGGGGAAGCAAATTCCAAGATCACAGAAAGACCGGGAGATCTCTGGTCGTCCTGGGTGATGTTGGGACCGGGAAGAATCATCTCACGTCGGCCCTGATAAATTACGTCATCGAGAACTTCTTTACCAGGTGCCTATTTACAAGCGTAACGCAGATCTTTCTGGAGCTCAAGGACTCGTTTTCCAGGAGCGACGTGAGCGAGAAGAGCATTCTTGACAAGTTCACGTCTGCGGGTCTGCTCGTTGTCAACGAGGTCGGGCTCAACGCCGGGACAGATTATGAGTTTGAGAAGATCAACTATATTCTCAACGAGAGAATCGATCAGCGCCTCCCATTCGTACTGATCAGCAATCTTTCGAGCGAGCAGCTCGCACTGGCGGTTGGCGACAGGCTGGCCGATCGGATCGCTGAGCACCCTGTCTTAAACTTTAAGTGGCCAAGTTTCAGGCCAGATGGGAGCAGGTGACATGAGGGGAATCTTCGGAATAAGAGAGTTCAGTTTTTCTGACGGGATGATCCATGTCAAGGGCGACATGCTTGACCAGAACAATAATCCCATAAACGATGTACTCAGGCCGATTTACTTGACTCCCATACGGATTTTAGGTAGGGTTAAGGAGAAGATCGACGAAGCTGTCGGGAAAGCCATAGAAGAAGCCGAGGGCCGGCGCCTTGATGAGGTCGAGATCGAAGCAATTGCATCTCCAATTATCGCCCAGGACCCGCTCCACGTCGCGCTCAAGCGATTCCTTGAAGCCCTGGACGATGAGATCCAGGCCTTTGGAATGGGGGGTAAGTAAATTGAGAGGGAGCGACTTCGAAACTGCGATCGGCTGGGTCAACCACGTCTACGACCAGCAGAACATCGCTATCGTAACCAAGGTGGAAGTCCCAAGCGTGACGATCAAGGGGCAGAAGCGATATACACAGAAGACCGGATTCGACTACGAAGGCGTCATCTGTGGCTCCGGAAGGATGGTCTGCATTGAGGCGAAGGAGTCTAAGGACAAGTTGTACATAGACTTCAAGGGAAAATCAGGCTTGAAGATACACCAGATCCACGCACTCTTAAAGTACGGGCACGCCGGATGCTATTCTGGCGTCGTCTGGCACCACAGAGACGCACAGAAGACCTTCTTCCTCGACTATAAGTTCTTGGAGAACTTCATGAGCACGAAGTTCGACAAGAAAGAGAACGGAAAAGGGAGAATTGTCAAGTCGGTCTTCCTGCGCCATGTCGAGTGTATTTGTCCGTGCATCGCCGTGGACGGAGAACTTCCAGATTATCTGCAAAAACTAGATAATTCACGGCAGCTCCTTTTGGGTATAAGACAAGAAGAGGGGTAACCATACATCCGAGGAGAGTGGAGATGAGTGACCGTCCGTACATACCTGGAAACGAAGAGGATTTTGTGGAAGAGCTGGATCTCGATGACCTGAGGGTGCTCGGAAAGGCCGTCGTCGAGAGGATGAAGGAGGAGACGGGCGCGCTGGAATATACGCGCTGCCCGATATGCAACAAGGCCCTGAAGAACTGGCACCAGTACGGCCCGAGCTGGACGATGGTTCAGATTTGCCTGGACATTATTCGCGTCATGTCCGCCGGACACACCCATGTTCACATCAAGGCAGACTTGCAGAGCGCCACGGCGGGGCACGAGAACCATACCATCGTCGGCAGAGTGGTAAACAACTATTCGAAGATGGTGAAGCTGGGCCTCATCGCGATGTGCGAAGAAGACGGGGGAACGATAGATCGGGACGACCCGAATGTCCGAGGCGGAAAGCATGCCCGGTTCACCATCACCAAGGACGGGTACGACTTCGTCATGGGCAAGAAGCCGCTGAGCCCCGCCAAGGTCCGGGTCAAGAACGACACGATCATCGATGCGGACGATCCAGAGATCAAGGGCTCCAGCATCCACGTCAGTGAAGTCCGTCGTTACGAAGAGGACTCGTGGCTTGACGCCACCGGGAAGTATACGCTACCATTCCCGGAAGATCTACTTCCTCCAAACACCGGGTTCCTGTTTGAAGGGATGGAGTAATACCTTGCAGGGCCTAGCCAGCCCTGCTTTTACCTGGGGGATTTATGAAAGAGTACGTCGTCGGATTCAGGATCGATCGCAAATCAGACCTTGTTCTCTTGATTGAAAAACAGAGACCCGCGTGGCAGAAGGGATACTTAAATGGCGTTGGCGGGAATATAGAACCCGGAGAAGCCCCGCTGAAAGCCATGGTCAGAGAGTTCGAGGAAGAAACCGGCATGCTGGTCGAGGACTGGGAGAACACGGTCGTTTTGTCTGGCCCTGAATACCAAATCTATTTCTTTAGGTCGTTCGGGGAAATCGATGAGGCCAAGACAACAACGGACGAGGTGCTGATCCCGATCCGCCTGTCATCATGGAATATGTTTAATATAATCCCGAATCTGACGTGGCTGATTCCTCTCCAGCTAGACAAAATCGACTGGCCAGTCGTTATGCGGGACACCCATGAACAGGAGGCTGATCATGTTGACGGTGGGAAATAGAATCACGGAGAGCCTCGTCCTGGGGGCCACCAAAAACGAAGTCCGCGGGCGCGTGTCGAGGGCCAACTGGCTCAAGGACTTCACCACGAAGGCCACGATCATCGGAGAGTGCGAGACGAGCGGCGTTCTCCCGCAGGCCATGGCAGCCCACCTGGTCCTTATCGGCGACAAGATACACCTAACACACTATCCGATGGCTAGGCTCACACAGAATTACGTGAAGGGCCTAAGAAACCTCGGGATTGAGTTCGAGGACAAATTACAGGAATCCCTATTCGCCATTGCCATGTATCATCACCCAACCGAGGTGAGGGATGCGGTCAGACGTTCACGGGATCACGAGATCCGCCTCGGCAAAGAGCCGACCAACTTCAAAAACTGGATGTTCGTCCAGGATTTCCTGTTCGTAGATATGCAGGACACCATGAAAGTAAAGCCAATTCTCAGGCTGATGTACACCCTCATCGAGATCATGTCGGCAATCGCTGATGAGTTTCCGGACGACCTTTCACCACGACACCGGATAACCGGATAGGGAGATTATGGCTAAAAATCGAAAAGGCAGGAGAAGCAATCCTGGTCAACTCGGGAAGGTGCCAAACGCGGAGGACCTGATACGAAGACAGATGGCTGAAGCAGGTGTCGCGGCCGCGGCAGCTTCTATCATTCAAGAAGTCAATAAAATCATTTCTTCTGTGCAGCAGCAAGTGCAGCAGATGATGATCCGCGTTGTCCAGACTGAGAGCCAGGTTAATTTCCTGATGCAAACAGTGGATCTCATGAAGACGGGTCTTGCCGACAAGGGGATCCTGACCGACAAGGACCTGGACGGCATTTTGGCCAAAGTACTGAAGCAGCAGGAAAAGGCGAAGGAGATACTGGGAAATGAAAAAATCGACGGGGCGGAAAAACTCAAACAACTCGTCCAAGAAGCCGGACTTGAGCAGGACCCGGCCGAAAACCTCCTCAAAAGCTACAACGACGCCGTCAAAGCCCGAAAAGTCGCCAGCGAAGAAGGCACGACGTTCGAGCCAATCCTGGAGTCCGAGAACGGGGAAGATGGTAATTCTGGACCTGAGAAAGAAGGGCAGGACGGACCTGGAGATCAGGGCAGTAGCGAGCCAGATCAGCCTAGGGGAGGAGATCCTGGAGGCCCTGGAGGACCCACGGGAATCGTGGACCATTCGTAAATACGTCTGTCTCAACCCGGAATGTAATGCTATACTAGAACATTCCATTCCCATAGGTGGAGGCGATGGATGCGCCTCCTGCCAATCAATTGACCCGAAGGTCATGGCGACAAACGTTGATGAGGAGACCTATCGTGGATACGAGCAGAGAAACACCGAACGATTCGCAGGGTGAGGAAAAGTGAAATGAAGGCCTTGGCGATACCAGAAGAGTCCAGGTTTGAAGATTTCACAGGAGAGAAATTCGGAGGGTGGAAAGTCGTTGGGTTTGGTGGAAAAGATCGTTACGACAAGGCTATGTGGATTTGCCAGTGCTCTTGCGGCACAGAGAGGAAGATTCTTGGGACTACGCTGCGCATAGGGAGGTCGCGCCACTGTCGTAAATGTGCCAATGTCCGACATGGCCATGCGAGGCGATCTCTCCGGAGTGCAGAGCATAAAGTATGGTCTGACATGCGTGTGCGTTGTCGAAACGATTCGAATTACGCCGGAAGAGGGATTTCTGTTGATCCTCGGTGGAGCAGTTTCGAGACCTTCCTATCCGACATGGGGCCTAGGCCAAACGCAGAATTCACGATTGAGCGAATAGACAACGAAAAAGGGTATGGTCCGGACAACTGCAAATGGGCAACGCGGCTCGAGCAAAGCAATAATCGGAGAACTAACAGAAAAATAACGTTCGGAGGAAGGACGCTGACCTTAACAGAATGGGCCAAGGAAATTGGCATCTATTCATCTTCTTTGGCTAAACGCTTAGATAAGGGATGGCCTCTTGCAAAAGCACTTGAGGAACCAGCATCATCAGGCAATCAACATCAAACCAGGAAAAGGAGAGCGAAATGAACACGGAAAGTCCAAGCCGCCGTTCCCAACAGGAAAAAGATGGCGAAGAGGAAGAGATGGAGAAATATGCTGTCAGTTGCCGCTGTCCCGAAGGCAAGCGCCCAAAAAATGCTGAAATGACAAAGCTGGCCGAGGGGTTCAAGTGCCCGAGCTGCGGCCGGTTGCACCCGCTGGAGGAGTGATCGGATCTTTGCACAGATCTCGTTCCCTCCTCGTCGAGAACAACTACTGTCAGCCCTAGCCCATCATCCGGCCCGTTTACCTTTTTTCCTTGCATGTGTAAGTAGCGTAACCTATAATTCCGTTCATGGACGATGGGACCGGCAAACCTACGGGACGCAACTTCTATAAGGCCAAGGGCTTACATGGAGTATCTCTTCGAGTTCCGAAGGAGACTTCCATAAAACTAAAGGTCTATGCGTCCAGGCTGAGGCTCCCCCTCTATGAGACGGTGCAGTCGATCCTCGACCATTTCCTTGAAAATCCGGATCGCTACAACGTTGCGAGCGGGCCGCTCTGGAATGGAAGCACGGAACAGGTCGATTCCCAAGCATTCATCACACAAGAGTCGCAGCAAGAGCTTAAGATCCAGGGCATCTACGCGAGCCTGGCACTGAAAGATCTTGCCGGGAGGGTGGTTTATGAGTATCTTGAGAAACATTGCCGCGTGAAACTGGGGGGTGAGATGTGGAAATCAACGAAAGCTCCTGGAAACAGCTCAGGAAAACAGTCGAAGAGGCGCAAGCGGAAAAAATCTGCATCATAATAACGAGGGGCGAGATCGTATCCTACGAGCTCCCGAGTGGTTACACCATCAAGAAGGTACAGGATGGCGAACACAGAACAGATAAGCTTGATGGCGGCCAATAAGTACACGCCGAAGCAAATAAAGGTCATGCTGTTCGTCAAGAGATTTGTTGAAAATAACGAGTACTCCCCGACTTACAACGAGATCGCCAACTATATGAACACCAAGGTGGCGTCGGCATGGGGCCACGTCAACGAGCTCGTTAAGAAGGGCGCCATTGAAAAGGCGATGGGGAAATACAGCAGCGAATCAAGGGGAATCCGACTCAAGGACTCGGAATTCGCCCCCGATATGAGCGTCGCGGGGCGGGTTCAGAGAGAGATCGCCGGCGGCGACGAGAGATTCAAAGACTTCATCCTGGAGGCCGCCGATGGAATCCGTACCAGCCGCGCCGAAGTCAATCCGGGTTCCTCCGGGAATTCCGATAATTGAGTTAGGCGAAG
>SDBT01001964.1_pt1 | contig 36884 bp, 29 predicted proteins | sample 2277101 | NCBI WGS metagenome assembly SDBT01 (sample SAMN10404973, study PRJNA504765) | marine sediment metagenome | isolation source: marine sediment core GS10_PC15, 103 cmbsf | place: Arctic Ocean: Southern Knipovich Ridge | collected 2010 | reverse complement strand
TGCTTCTATGAAGACATCAAATAATGACTTCATTGTTTTTAATAAATATACATGTCCTGGTGAAATGGAATGTCTCTGCATGTTAATCTTACCATTGAATCTTCTTGGTATAACAATTCCAGAAATATATATATATTATATTTTATTATTTTTATATCCAATAGCTGGATTATTTGTTATCATAGAAGCTTTAAAATTTACATATGAATCCCAGAGAGGTATATTTACTTCATTAATTTTCAAATCTTTGGTATTTTATTTAAATGTATATTCCAATACATATTTTCATTATTTTGGAGGATCTCGTCCTTCTTATTTTGAAACAAATTTAACATATTATACTTATTTAGATGTATTTACGATTGGAGTTTTTTGGTCTGTTATAATTTGTGATGTGATAGTATCTAAGATGGCTAAAAAGAATTTAGATTATAGATTAGCATTATTTGCTATTCTATCATTATTTGATAATATGATAACATTGACATTTGCGGCTTACTATTTTAGTCAAATATTCATAGAATTATGTGTATATTTAGGTGTACCTATGTTTAGAGTTTATAATCAAAAGAAAGAAGAATAATCTCAATATAAAAAATTATATTATGTAATACTTCAATAGTCTAAATCTACCCGACCATGTTTGCGTAAAAGGTCACATATATCTCTATTACCATACCACGCGGCCATATTGAAGGCTGGACTAAAATTACGACATAAATGTATCCTATTATCTTTGAGTAAGAATTTAACAACTTCTATTTTACCGTATTTACTGGCTCCCACCATTGCAGAATTATTTTGATCTAGTGGATTTACCCGATCATCTTTGAGTAAAAGTCTAACCACTTCTGTATCACCATTCATACTTGCTATTATGATGGCAGAATTTCCCAGATCAGATGGATCTACTCTATTATCTTTGAGTAAAAGTTTACATATCTCTATATGACCATTTATGATGGAACCTATGAGGGCAGAATTATTGTTATCGGATGGATCTACTCTATCATCTTTAAGTAAAAATTTAACAATTTCTATATAACCTTTCTTACTAGCCCATTTAATTGCTAAATTACGTTCGTCTGATGGATCTATATATGGTAATAAAGGAATACAAATATTCTTTATTAAAAAAGAAATACAAATATTTCTTAAATCTTCGTTACATGCTTTATTAAATATTTTTTGTTTATTAGGAAAATTTAACCAAAATACACATTGATTTTTATTAATATTTTTACTTAATTTTAAACATATGAGATCAGAATTTGATGCCATTATACGACAAATTAAATTTGGTGATATCATTCTTATAAAAATTGCATTTATCTAGCATAATTATTATTCAATTTTTTTAGCTTCTAATATTTTAACAATTTCTATATGACCATTTTTATGAGCCATCTTGGCTGCGAGGTTATTTTGATCTAATGAATCTATCCTAATATCTTGCAACAAGAGTTTAACAACTTCTGTATGATTATTATTACGAGCAATCTTGATGGCATAATTATTTAGATATGATGGATCTATCCTAGTATCTTGTAATAGAAGTTTAACCACCTCTATATGACCATTCTCACTGGCCATACCAATGGCTAAATTATATTCATCTGATGTATCTACTCTCTTATCTTGTAATAGAAGTTTAACCACCTCTGTAAAACCATTATTACTGGCCCCATTGATAGCAGCATTATTTAGAGCTAATGGATCTACCCTAGTATCTTGCAATAGAAGTTTAACCACCTCTATATGACCCCTATAACTGGCCGATCTAATGGCATAATTATTGTCATCTGATGGATCTACCCTCTTATCTTGCAACAAGAGTTTGACCACTTCTGTATGACCATTTTGACTGGCGCATCTGATGGCATAATTTTCCTGAGTTGATGGATCTACCTTATCATTCTCAATCAGAAGTTTTACTACTTCTACATGACCATTATTACTGGCCAATCTAATGGCAGCATTATTTTGATAAGATGGATCTACCCTAGTATCTTGCAATATAAGTTTACATATCTCTGCATGACCATTATTACTGGCCCATACGATTGCATAATAATTTGTATCTGATGGATCTACATATGGTAATAAATTTTTAACAATATTTATTATACCTCTTTCACAAGCCATATTAAATATTTCCTGCTTATTAGATAATTTCAACCAAAATGTATATTGGTTTCGATATATTTTCTTGTTAAATCTTAAACATCTGAGATCAGAATTTGATGCCATTATACGACAAATTAAATTTGGTAATGTCATTTTTATAATACTATAATCATCCAGCGAAATTATTATTCACTTTTTTTTATCATAATTTATTGTATTATACCACAACCTATTAATCTCCAAGCTTTATTAATTTGTCGTGATAATGATACACTACTTCCAGCCAATAAACAGACCGGTTTTTCTAATTCTAATATCATTATACGTTTATCAATATTTTTAACTAAAGCTTTAGTTGTTAGACTACCACAATTAGTTCTAAGAACTTCATCTTTCTTTATTTTTCCTATCTTTGTATCATCACTACCTACCAAATATCTCATTAATTTATATTTGACTTTTATCTCAAAATACGTCTCCGGCATTTCACCTTCTAATCCTATAACTTGGCCTTGCAATTTATCATTCTTAGTCAAAAATGAATCTAACAGTGTTCCCACTGCTATTAATCCTCCACTAATAGCCTCTTGCATACTATTCTTTTCTGAATATAATGAAATTACTGTAGTCTTCAAGGGCACACATCTTCTTTCTTTACCAATAACTATTCCCGGTCTAATCTCTATAGTTTGACCTATCTTCAATTTACCTTGTTTCAAAGTACCTCCCATTACTCCACCTTGTATTCGATCTATTTGAGTACCACATTTATTGATATCAAATGATCTAACTATATCTAAGATAGGTGGTTTATCTATATTGTATTCAGGTTCTTTGATATATTCACACAAATATTGCATCACTATATCCAAATTTATCTGATGTATACACGATACCGGTATTATCGGCTTACCTTCTGCTACCGTACCTTTCACAAATTCCAATATCTCCTGATAATTCTTTTGTGCTGCTTCCTTACTCACCAAATCTACCTTGTTTTGTAAGATTATCATATTAGTTATACCTAACATATCTGCCACTATCAAATGTTCCGATGTTTGCGGCTGCGGTACACTCTGATTTGCAGCTATCACCAATATCGCAGCATCCATCATTGCCGATCCACTTAACATAGTTCCCATTAGATTTTCGTGTCCAGGGCAATCAATATATGAGATATGTCTTGTTAAATGCATATTCCCGTCACAAAGAATATCAGAACAAGGTAAAATAGAGTCAAGATTAGCGTCACTAGGCATTTGTCTAAAGCAGATGGGTGATGGGCAGGTGTTACATTTATATATTTTAAAGTTTGCATATCCGAGTTTTATAGTCAGAGATAATTTTTTCTCTTGACTGTGTTTCATAGGTTTGATTCCAGTTAGGGCATGTACTAGAGTACTCTTTCCGTGACTGACGTGACCTAAAGTTCCAATATTAATAGTTGCTTGATTTTTAATAATAGTATTCATTCTTATGATAATATATATATCACACATTATTTAAATCAGTTTTTTATACATAAAAAATTGATTATATATTTTTCTTTAACTACTACAATTATATAAAAAAAAGATGGATATATTTCATATTACAATTAATTTATGTCCAATCCACGATACATCTATTGTTAAATGTAATAATAAATTTGAAGAAGATGGTATACAATGGCAGTGCGAAAATATGGGTTGTCCTTCTTGTGATAAATTTATCCCCCTTGATGTAGATGATTTTCCAAAATATTGGCACTGGAAATGCTTCAATTGTCAACTAAAAATAAATGAATATGAGTCTGAATCTGATATACCAATAGGATCCCCCCTAATTGATAACTAAGACTCTCGCATCAACATTTATAAAATACACTCCCGAATTATATTCTATAAAATTATGATGATGGCAATGACCATATATATGTATTTTTGGTTTATATTTTTTAACTAAATTATAGATATCATCTTGGCCAATAACTTTTTCCTGTCCATTATGAAATGATGGTGTATCATGTGTGATTAGAATATCTAAATTATTCTTCAATAAATTTTCCAATATTTTGAGATAAATATTTTTAGGTTTCTTATAAGGATGATTTTTATTTGATATAGTACCATGTACTCCACCTATTTTACCTAAAGTTGTATTTAATATTTGGCCATCCGGCAGAAAACAATGTATACCATCGTGATTACATAAATTATGCATGAGATTATCATCAATAGATGGTAAGTCATGATTACCTTGTATAACATATAAAGCTTTAGCTCTTTGACGTATAAATTCATAAGTATCAGTGGGATCAGCATCATGACCTAAAATTCCATCGCCAGCCATATCCCCACATGTAATAACTATATATTTACTTAAATCAATTTCATCTGCTAATCTTTCGAAAACTTTATATGAATATGTATGGAGATCACTTGTTAAAATGACTGGTTCATTGAAGAGGTTGGATTTAATATGAATAATATATTTTGCATCGAAAGGGGAATGAGATTTTCCGTAATTATTTTTGGTAGGTGGATATTTCCATGTATCACTTTTTATAATATTAATCTTATCAGTATTCATTTATAATTTATTAGTTATAAATGAATGTTTTATATAATTTTCTAAATGTTGCATTTTTATTTTTGTATTTATTGTTGTAAATATTTGATTAAATGTTTGAGGATTAACCTTTTTATATAAAGTTTTAATTGACTAAAAAATTCTTATTTGAATATTTTACACGTATCTCTCATATCTACATTATATTCTAAATAATATTTAATTGCACTTAATTTATATTCTTCGCTATGATGTTTAGTCATATATTATAAATATATTTAAAAAAATATGATTATAATATTATAATGAATACTACAGATATAAATAATTTAAAAAAAGAAAATCAAGAATTACAGTTAGAAATAAATGAATTGAAAGAAAAATTAAAAAAATATACTAATCCAAAAAGATATAAAAAATATTATGAAAATCATAAGGAAGAATTAAAAGAAAGAGGATATAGCAAATCTAATTATAAACCTACAAGAGAACAAAGACAATTATATAATAAACGTTATTATGATAAAAAAAATTCTGAAAATAAATAAGATTTTTTATACGTTTAAAATTACTTAAAGAAAATATAATATATAATTATATAAATGAAAAAAAAGAAAAAATATGAGATTACATATAAAAAACCTCCAGATAAATATAGATGTATTAAACTACCATTTAATAAAATTATTAAAGATAAAGATATTATTGAAAAAGTATTTGATTGTGTAATTAGAACAAATAAAATTACAATTAAAACATATCAGCTTTTACGATTATGGATACTAGATAGATATCATACAACGTCAAATATTCCATTAATTACAGAAGATGTTATAAAAATGGCACAAAAATCTTTATTAGAAAAATCATCTGGTCCAAAACCAAAAGGTAAGAATTTAGAATTATATAATGAATTTTTACATTATCATAATTTTTCATTAGAAAAAGGAACTAATTTATCACAAATTTTAGGATACAATGCAACATCTATATTGACTGCTATTGAAAATAATATAAAATGTCATTATTTTGATTATATAAGAAGATTTATAAATTCATATTTTAAGAATAAATATAAAGAAGAAATTAAAGATAAAAATTTTAAAAAAGTATTATTTACTGAATTAAAGAAACTTAAAAATGATATTATTAACAATACTAATACATCTGATATAAAATATAAAAAATGGTTGGAAGAAAATAGATATAAAATAATACCTGAAGAATGTCATAAAAATGGGTATTATTATGATATACAAATTGAACCACAAAAATATTTAAAAAATATGATATGGATAAATATTGAATTAGAAAAAATAGATGGTAAAATGTTTCAATTTATGCCATTAAGAACAGATATAATACCAAAATTTATACCAATTGATACAAAAACATTAATTGAAATATTTGTTGATAAAAATAAAAATAATTATTTGAAAGATATAGAAAATACAAAATATGAATTATGGAATAAGTATTTTAATATAAATGTTAGACTAAATAATTATGTATTTAATTATACAATTATTACAGATTGTTATTCAGCATCAATTAGATATATCCATAAAAAAAATATAGAAGAAGAAAATAATAAAAAATATAAAATGAAATTAGCAAGAAATGAATATAAAGGATTAAATAAGGAAGAAAAAGAAAAATTAAAAAATAAGAAGAAAGAAGAATATAAGATAAACTTTTTAGAACCTAAAATAAAAAATGTAAGAATAGATTATGTTGAATTTCCTTATATTGATGAAATAAATAAGGAAGATTTAGAAGGTAAATTTATTTTTTGCGACCCAGGTAAAAGAGATTTACTTAATATGATAGACGAAAATGATAATCGTTTTACTTATAGCAATAAACAAAGAGTAAAAGAAACAAAAAGATTAGAATATCAACGATTGATAAAAAATTTAAAAGATAATTTAAATATTTGCGAAATAGAAAATAAATTATCAAAATATAATTCTAAAACATGTGATTTACATAAATTTAAGGAATATATAGAAGAGAAAAATAAGATAAATAATTTGCTATTTAAATTGTATGAAAATGAAAAATTTAGGCAGTATAAATGGTATTCATATATAAATAGAAAAAGATGTGAAGATAATATGTTAAATAAAATAGAAAATAAATATGGAAAAGATTTAACAATAATAATAGGAGATTGGTGCATACAAAAACAGATGAGAAATTTTATATCTACACCAAATATAAGCATAAAAAGAAAATTAAAAGAAAGATTTAATGTATTTAATATAGATGAATATAGAACTTCATGTATTCATCATAAAACAGAAGAAAAAGTAGATAATCTTTATGTAACTGATAAATTAAATAAAACACGAAAATTACATTCAGTCCTAACATATAAAATGGAAAACACACGGAAAGGATGTATAAATCGCGATTATAATGGTTGCATAAATATAAGAAAACTTTTTAGCTATTATATAGAAAACAAAGAAAGACCTCAGATATATAATAGAGGCACAAAAATAAAAAATACCAACCCCTCCATAGAGGTGTCAAATGGTATTCGGCTTGAGGGATAAAAACCCCAGAGAGTGCAATTACATCATCGTTTTTTGAAATAATTAGTTTCATTTTAAATTCCGGTAGGTGTAATTTTATCCATTGATATTATAATTATTCTAAATTAGTTCTTTAAATACTTTTCTCTATTTCTTCAAAAATAGTTTAAATCCGTAGGCGTAAGTTATTACCATGGTGTAAAACTATATTCATTTGTTAGAAACCTAACATGTGGAACATTTTTTCGAGCAATTTTACGCCAATATTTAATACGTTCACAATCGCAAAGTAAATGATATTCCCGAGCATATTGATGGTCATCACATTTACCATCCTCCAAAAACCAGTTTTGATAAATAATTGTATCTGCATTGGGTGTTATCATTGCCATTTGTTTTATATTTTTTTTATATCCTTCCTCTCTCAGACCGTGTTGATATAGAACATTAGTTTCCCGAGTTCTTTGCCATAGTAGAGGTGTAATATTTGGATTAATTCCAGTGAAGACATCAATGCCATAATGATATTCAAGTTTAATATCATTAAAAAAATTCCAGAGAATATATTTTTCATCAACAAAGTGTTGGAAAGATTTAATATCGCCTCCAAGATGTAATTGTAGGTAAACCTCCATAAATTTAACAAAATGGTCTAATGTTGGATAATAAGACTTATATGTAAGTGACCACGATATATCTTGGAAAATATAAGTGGTTACCTCTGATAATGTATCCATTATCTCTTGAGATATACCCTTCTTTAAGTACTCTTCTCTTTCAAAAAGAGTATGATTAAATTTAGCGTATATGCCGATAATTATAGGTGCTAAGTCAAGACCAGCACCAAAATAGAATAAAGTTCTTTCAGTCATTTTCAATTATATTAAATTGATTAATAATTATTATTAATCAATTTTTTTTGTTTCTAATTTAATCGTATCACATCCATAATTATTATATTAAATTTATAAACTAATAATTTATTACTTCTTTCTAATAATTTTCTTAATAATTCCTCTATTTACTACTTTCACATTTTCAACATCTTCCTCTTGCTTAATTGGTCCAATATTATGCTCCACTATATTCTCCAAACTATAGCCAAATTCAAAATCTGCATCTGTTATCTCCAACTCTTCATCTGTATCTTCATACATATCATTAATCTCTTGTTGTACAACATCTTCATCTAATTCTTCAGGTTCATATTCAGTTTGATCTTCAACATCGATAATATTATCCATAAATTTCTCTTCATCAAATATTATATCAAAAGCATTTGTACCACAAGGAGCAACTTGTCCGAACATAATATTAGCAGACATTCCATTCATTTTATCAAATTCGCTAAATGTTGATGCCTTCACAAATACATCCATTACTTCCTCAAAAGATGCTTTGGCTATGACACCATTATCTGGAGATCTATTGATACCATGACGATCAATTTGCATAAGAGTCCCACGATATGTCATAATATCAGCTAATAATGCTATATGACGTTGATTTACCGTACTCTCTGCAAATACTTTCTCCAATTCTTTGATGATTCGCATTCTAACACCTTCTATTCCAAAAATTTCATAACTCTCTACCACATCATTCGTCATTGATCTCTCTGTATCAATATAATCTAATAACATCGCATCTGATAAATTACTACCATTAGTATTTATCTTCCATTCTTTAACCGTTTTATAACTTCCATCAGCATCATATGTAATTAAATTACCTTCGACTAAATTAGCTGCTTTAATATCTTTAATACCTCGGAGAGTCATGTCTAAAATGAATTTCTCTAAATCTTTCAAAAATGATAAGAAATACTCATCATCTGCTTCACTTTTAACTTTAATACGCATTATCAAATTACCACTGTTATCATCACTGAATGTACACTGAATTGCTTCTTCCGTTTGCGAATTCTGTAATATAGCTTCTTGTATATCTGTCATCAATATATTCTTAGACATCATGGACTCACGGTCGAATTCCATTCTTAATACCCATTTACTTAAATCTTCATGACTATCTACACAAATTAATTCATTGAATTCTTCATACAATTTTAAAAATTCTGTGTCTTCGTCATTCTCAATATCTATACCACTCTCTCGCTCATATATGATCTGTGTCTGCATTATTATATTTCGTAATTTCGTATATTCTACCTGGTTCTTGACCTCCTCCGCTTTAACTCTATCAGTTGCATATTCTCCTTTCAAATATAATGTCATAGATGGAATCTTCATGGCACGAGATAAATTAATAATCTCTTTCAATCTTGGAACTCCCGATGTTACTACTACTGATCCTGCTGCAGCTCCAGCACTATGAAACGTGTTTAAAGTTAATTGTGTTGATACTTCACCTAAAGATTGGGCTGAAACTGGTCCAACCATTTCTCCAGGTTGTACAAATGCTGCTAATATCTTATATTCTAAATCTTTAATTATATAATCAAATGCTATCTTATTTAATTTATGTTTAACTATGACCATTTTAGGTGACAAATAACTTTTAATAATAATTTTAGTTAACTCATTTGCATTCTTATCTCTCATATATTTGGTAACACTATCACACAATTCTTTTACACGATCTATGATATATATCGGACTCAAATCTGAAATACTCTTTTCACCTATATTAAACTTATATTTAACTGCTGGAATAAATCTATATAAATTAAATGGCATAAATGTTGGGATATCTATCACATCTGTTCCTACAAAATATACATTTCTGAGTTTATCTCTATATTCTACCATCATCTCATACTCCTTTTCTAACTTCTCTTTATAATCTTTTATACCTAATAGTTCCTTCATTGTTGATTTGAGAACAATGTTCTCCCAATCTTTTTCTGAAGTTAGATCAAATTTATATCTATCTTCCATCTCTAAATTATTATATTTAATCAAATCTACTAATACTCGTTCTAATTTAATTGGATCATAACCATCATCTCCATAAATAAGTTGTACTATATTATTTGAAGCATTTCTAACAGTCCCATCATACAAGATCTTGACATCCTCTAACGCTTTTATCAATCTACGACTGATATATCCGCTTTCCGCAGTCTTAACAGCAGTGTCAATCATTCCAGTCCTACCTCCCATCATACTGAAAAAGAATTCGGCTGGACCTAATCCTTTGACAAAAGAATTTCTGACAAAGCCCTTAGCACTCAAACCGAAATCATATTTATGAAAATGTGGTAAGGTTCTATGACTGAAACCATCTTGAATTCTGCTGCCCCAAATATCTTGTTGTCCAACGATACCGATAATTTGTTGAATATTCAAAGTTTTACCTTTAGCACCAGATTGTACCATAACTTTGAAACGATTATCAGCTGGTAATTCTTTTTTAATATATTTAACAACTTCATTTGCACAATCTCCAGCTATCTTTTTCATTAATAAATCCATACTTTCCAATCTTAATTCATTTTCTAACTGTGGTTCATATAATCCTTGATATGCTAAAGTAATCATTTTTTTACTTTCTTCAACTTTATTATCAATAATTTCTTCTATCTTATCTTTCATTTCCTTATTGATGGGAACAGCATCTCCAAGACCTACACTGAATCCTTGAGATTCCATCCATTTAATTAATAAACTTTGTGTAGCATCTAAAAATTTATGACATCTGTCCTTGCCATAAGTATTCAAAATATCTTGAATTAATCCCCTACTACCTAAAATACTTGAATCTAATCTACCACTTAAATATTTACCATTCTTCATGGAGACTACTTCATCACTGTTGTTAACCAAATTTAAACTAATATCTGGCAATATCATAGAATATACTTTCTTACCACTCCAATATTCAAATCCATTATCATCTTTACCATCTGGTGCTGGTAATTTTCCAGTAAAGTCTTTGATATTCATCATTAAATTTTCAATTCTATTTTTATATAAGATTGTATCATCTTGTGTCATCAAATAACCACCAACAAGTGGATCTTGAATAATTGTTATAATCGGCTTACATTTAGATGGACTAATTATTTGTGTTGGCACTAATGCTATATTCTTTACTTCTTGTTCAGTTATTGTACTCTGTACAGCATGCACATTCATCTCATCACCATCAAACACTTGGTACCCTGTTTAACTAAGAAAAATGCTCTTGTTAATTTCTTGTTAAACACCCAAAAATTCTACTTTTTGGCATTCTTTCGAATGGGAGTGGACTGTATCTCAAGCCGAGAATTTATCGACCGACACCCGTTCAGTCTCTGAGACCTGATCTTTTAGACCATAGGCCTGCGGATTATCCTATTCTAATGTTATTACGCTCTAGGTCATAACCCCGAGTGCTTATATAAATCTCTTTACATAAGTCGTATTTAGAATCTTTGGAGTTTCCCGCATCAAGGTGTCTCGCCAAATTTATGGTATTGTTGTAACCATAAAATTGACTAGGTAGTTTCACTGTTTACCCACTCTATTGTGGCAGCTACCTGTTGCGAACCTTTGAAAATATTTATTCAAAAGAACAAGAAATTCTTGTTATTTGATCCGCGTTGAATGGAGTCGTGACAGCAACATTTAATTTAAATGTTTTGCCTGGTAGGACTCTAACTTTCATACCCATCATGCTCATACGATGCAATGATGGTTGTCTGTTAAAAACACAAACATCACCATCTTGTAAATGTCTATTTACAATATCGCCTTCATGTAGCACAACACTGTTAACATCAACATATTTCAAAGTTAATACACATGGACTAGGATTGCCATTACAATCATATTTAGTTTTCTTCACACTTTTAGCACCTGGATAATTGTTCGGACCATTTCTTACTAATTTATACATATCCTTCATATTATATCTGGTAACAACTTCCGGATAAGTTAAATTCATCGCGACCTCCTTCGGCACTCCAAACTCATCTATACTAATATTCGGATCTACTGAAATTACACTACGTCCTGAAAAATCTACACGTTTACCCATCAAATTACCTCTGATACGACCATCTTTTCCCTTTTGACGTTGTGTAATCGCTTTTAAACATCTTCCAGATCTATGTGCACATGCGGGTATACCAGGAATTTCATTATCTATAAATGTTGCCACATGATATTGTAATAAACCATGATATGAATCTATAAAATTTTTAGCACAATCTGTTTCTATTTTCTGTCTCAATAACTTATTATCTTTAACTATACTGACTAACGAATATGTTAAATCATCTTCAGATCTTTGATTATTATCCTGTCTAACTGATGGTCTCATCGCAGGTGGAGGAACTGGTAGAACAGTGAATAACATCCATTCGGGTCGACTATATCTATTTGAAAAACCTAAGAAATCGCAATCTTCAGCTGTAATTTTCTTTAAAATATCTAGACAAGTCTGTGGAGTAATGACTTGTTTTGTGTTCATAACTTTTGGATCTTTGATAGCTTCAGGAGGAAATTCAGCACTGATTTGATAAATTAAATTCTTTTCATAATTTACCATTTTATCAGGACGATTCTTAATATATTTCTTTGGTTGTAATACCATACAACCATCATTGTGTTGACATTTTTTAATTTTCTGAGATAAATTATAAATGATAGTAAATCTAGCTTTACCACTTTTTTTAGTAACTTCTTCTAATAACTGTGGATTAGATTTGTTAATCAATAAATTAGAACACCTAAAACATACACATCTTAATACTTTGATAATCGTATCTATGTATTGAATGTTGTAGACAGGTAATGCTAATTCAATATGACCAAAATGTCCAGGACATAATTCAGCACGATTCTCACATGTTACACAAATTCTACCTTCCTCTATGACTCCCATACGTGGATCAAATAATCCTCCAATTTTAGGTTCTGTTCCATCATAAGTATCTGGTTGAGTTACTTCTACGACAGATCCATTACGAATAAAATCAGGACTTAATATACTAAATTGTATTCCTTTTATGATCTCAGCACCTCGTATATCATCAACTTGTTCAGATAGTCTTGACATATTAATATATATTAGTATTATATTTTTTTAAATAGTTTTTTAATATATTATTATTTCAATTTTTTGTAAATTTTTATTATATTTTTTTAAAATTTTTATTTGTGTATATACATTTTATACTATTCTTTACTATTTTATTATATTTTTGCTAAAATATTTATGCCTTTATATGCATAATTAGTGCGTATTATAGAATTAAATAAAAATCTTAGTAAATATTATAAAATGTATATACATTTATTACAATTTCAAAATTTACCAGACTATATTTATAAAGTTATATTAACAAATGATGACTCTGATGTTGTTAAAAAGATTCATGAACTTTTTTACACAGTCATGAATGTATATACATTCGAGATAGATGATATCAAGCCTGAATTATTTTCACATATTTTAGAGTTAGCACATAGCTATGATAATCACAAATATTTCATTTATTGTCATGATTTAAATAGTTTTGAAAAGATGATATATAATGTTGAACAATTGGATGAATTTTTAGATAATATTTCTACAAAAAAAACTCCATTAACATTGACTAAAAAGGAGAGTAAAAAGATTTATGAAATTATTAAATTCTTTATTGATGAATCTTCTAAAGAACATTTATTTATAAGTGAAAAAAGTTTATATAATCTTAAGAATTATGATGATAATATCCATGAAATATATTTAGATGACAATTCTACCATCTATTGTGTAGATCAACAAGATAAACAAGAATTTGAAGAAAAATTAATATATGTTACTGTATTAGATGGTCATATATATTTATCAGAATCTAAAGAAAAATTTATTCAAATAGATGATACACAATTTGATGATGAAATATTTGGACATCTTAATGCCAGAGAATTATCTGCTATGATTGATTCAAAAGATGTTACAACAAAAAGAAGTACACCTATTTGTAACACAACTAGAGATCAATCAATAGTTGATTCTGCAATTAAAAGAATGTTATGTGATGAAACACGTAAAGAAATATTACCGACAGATATTAGAGGACTAAGTGCTGTTCAAAGTCAATTTACAGCTATTGCCAAAAATTATGTAAAATATGATAATTTTGTCGAAGCAGATATCGAACCATATAACCAACATGATGCACAAGGAGAACCTATCATATCTAAAAATGTTTGTTATGATCATAAAATAGGAAATGAATCAAATAAATATGAAGAATTAAAAAAGAATCGTGAAGATAGAGATTATTTATTTAAAATTCCTACTACTATTCAAGGTACTAATGAAAAAGTTAATCCTGAATATAAACTTTATGATGATATAATTAAAGAATCTTTTATAAATGAAGAACCGATAGAGCAAATCATAGATGATGATAACAATGATGGGAATATAATATTATTTATGAAAAATTCTATTTTAGATAAAAATATTATTAGTTATGATAGTGATGAAATTGATATCATTAAGAATTGTAAATATATATCAGAAATAGAAACTGTAGCTGAATATGTTGTTCCTGAATTAGATGCAGTTAGAGGATTATTAGAAATTAAATTAAAAAAGATTGATAAATTAACTTTTAATATAGTGGAGAAAATAATTATGAAAATCAATGAATTTTTATATGGTGATGATGTAAAACAATCTAGAAGAATAATGAATACTTCTGATAATAAATCTGAACAAATGATTTCATTAGTTAGAGATTTCTTACTTAAAAATTGTATTAGAAAGGTTGGATCAAAGATATATTCTAATGAGTTATTTAATAAATTTAGTGAATATTTGATGGGTACATCTCCTACTAATATTGTATACTTTAATAAAAATAATTTCACACCACTAATTAAAAAATTTAATTATAAAACTAAAAGAGATGGTCTTGGAATATACTGGATGAATATGTGTTATAAAAACGATTCTACTAATACTTTTGATAAATATGGCGGAAGATGGTTTATGATGTAATATTATCGTTTACTACATAATTATTTCTTAAATAGTTGCGACTATAATATCGTAATAATATTTTACTAAATATTATTATAAAACTACTTAAAGAGTATAATCTAAATAATATATAATATGAACACAGATGAAGAAGATGGTATTGTAACTCGCTCTAGAAATAAAAGACCTTTATCTAAGAAGCCCATTGTTAGAAAACGCCGGAAAAATAATCAAGCTCAAATTATTGAAATAAAAGAATCTTCCTCTAGTAGCGAATCTGATTTATCATCAACATCTTCCTCTAGCAGCGAATCTGATTTATCATCATCTTCTTCTGAAAAATCATCAACCAGTTATGATGAAAAATTATCAGATATGTCTGATCATGATGAGGATGAGGATGAGGAAGAAGATGAGGAAGAAGATGAGGAAGAAGATGAGGAAGAAGATGAGGAAGAAGATGAGGAAGAAGATGAGGAAGAAGATGAGGAAGAAGATGAGGAATATGATGAGGATGATATGATGGATGAAGAAGAAGGAAGAGTAGGAGGTTTCCCGAGATTTAGTTTCTTAAACGGTATGAGACAAAATTCCAAGAAGTGTGAGTTTTGTAAGGTATGTGATGTTTGTAAAAAAAAGAAAAAGAAAAAGAAAGACGATGATAATAATTGTGAAGAATGTGTAAAATGTGATATTTGTAAATTAGAGGATGGTAAAAAATTTTATGATAATATGATGTTAGATGAAAATAAATTTTTCAAAAAATTATCTTTTGAAGAAAAACTTAATTATGTTAAATCCAGATTTGAAATAGATCAATATTACAAACAACTTATTCCTGTTAAATATAGAATCTTACAATCATCAATGAGTATTAAAAATAAATCAATTATTATAGAGAGAATAGAAGAATTTGAGATGATGGGTACCTGTAATGGTGAATATATTAAATTAAAAAGATGGATTGATGGTGTAACTAAAATACCATTTGAAATTTACGCACAACTGTCAGTAAATATGTTAACACTAGAAGACGAAAAATATAATTATTTATATCATGTACAAACAACATTAAATAATAGTATTTATGGGCAATATGACGCTAAGGATAAAATTTTACAAATAGTATCACAATGGATCTCTAATCCAAGTTCAATTGGAAATGTAATTGCACTTCAAGGTCCACCGGGTATTGGTAAGACAACTTTGATTAAAGATGGATTAGCTAAAGCTTTAGATAAACCATTTAATTTTATGGCACTAGGTGGTGCGTATGATGGTACAATATTGGTAGGACATAATTATACGTATGAAGGATCAACATGGGGTAGAATTGCAGATTTTTTGATGAGATCTAAATGTATGAATCCAATAATTTATTTTGATGAATTAGATAAGTTAAGTTCAAGAAGTGGTAATGAAGTTATGGGAGTTTTAACACATTTAATAGATCCATCTCAGAACAATGAATTTCAAGATGACTATTTTGCAGGAATAGATCTTGATTTATCCCAAGCGCTCTATATATTTTCATATAATGATGAAGCTAATGTTAATTATATTTTAAAAGATCGTATTACATGTATCAAGATGACTGGATTTAGTATAGAAGAGAAGATTCATATTGCTCGGAGTTATTTGATTCCATCTATTGCAAATGAAATTGGGCTAGATATCAATAATATTCTGATAGAAGATGATTTAATTGAATATATTATTCGTAAGTATACAATGGAAGAAGGTGTCAGAAAGTTAAAACAGAATTTATTTACGATTTATAGTAAATTGAATTTATTAAGATTTGCCAATCATGGTACTGAGATTAATATTAAATATACTATTCATAATTTTGTATTACCTATTGTAATAACGCAACAATTAGCTACTATGTTATTGGAAGGTGAATATTATTATTCATTAACAGAGGAAGATAAGATGGAATTTATTCAAAGGAAGGAGGATATATATTTATTTAATGAAGACAGTAGACAATTAACAGAAGATAGCATTATTAATTTATCAATTAATGCAAAATCTCGTTCTATTATATTGCAGAAATATCAAGAATTTCAGAGAATTAAACCAGATGATCATGAGTATAGTAAAATGAATAGTTATATGACAGGATTATCTAAAATGCCCTTTGGAAGATATATAGATTTGCCAGTAAATTACGAATGTAGTCTAGAAGTAAAGAGTAATTATTTGAATTATGTGCAAAATACATTAGACAGTTGTATTTATGGTCAGCAAGAAGCTAAGAATAAGATATTACAAATTGTTGCTCAATGGATATCTAATCCTTGTGCGACTGGTAATATTTTTGCATTATATGGACCCCCAGGTACAGGTAAAACATCATTGATCAAAGATGGATTATCTAAAGCATTAAATAGACCATTTAATTTTATTGGTTTAGGTGGAGCACAAGATTCATCAATTTTGAAAGGACATTCATACACATATTTAGGAGCACAGTGTGGTAAGATAGTAGATATGTTGATGCAGTCTAAATGTATGAATCCGATTATTTACATGGATGAGTTAGATAAGATAAGTAATTCGGATAGAGGCCAAGAGATTACACAAGTATTGACACAATTGACAGATACGACACAGAATAATGAATTTCAAGATGTATTTTACCAAGGTATAGATTTTGATTTATCTAAAGTATTATTTGTTTTTTCTTATAATGATGATACAATAATTAGTCCCGTTTTGAAAGATCGTATTACACGTATCAAAGTGGATGATTATAAACTTGAAGATAAAATTCAAATTGCTGTTAAACATATGATTCCAAAAATATGTGAAGAAATGGGTCTAACTTTAGATGATATTATGATAAATGAGGATATTATTAAGGGGATTGTGAATAAATATACAGATGAAAAAGGTGTTAGAAAGTTGAAAGAATGTCTTCATACCATATATTCCAAAATAAATTTATTGAAACAGGTTAATCAAGATCAAATGCAAATAGAATATTCCTTTTCTCCACAAATAGTATTTCCGATAGTGTTAACACATGATATAGTTTATAAATTGATGGTATCAAATAGTGATGATAATGATATTTATAAGCTTTTGTATATTTAGATTTTTTTATACATTCTCATAAATATTAGACAGTTCACAATGCGCTACCGCGCATAGTTCACGTCCCCTCCCGCGAAATTATTTGTGTATACTATTAGACCATATTATGGTAATAACCTATTCAAAAATATTGGCGCCGGGAGTGCCGAAGAGGTGCCATAAATATATAAAATTGATTTGTCCAATTTTGTGATACATATGACTTCACCTCGAAAAATATTGTATATAGTCCACCATTTACTATTATATTTTTTCAAAACTATTTAAAGAAAATTAATATAATAGGTATACAATGGCATTAATAGAGTGTAGTCCAATATTACTATACATATTTTTCACATTGGGAACCCTCATTCTAACACATATAAACCCAGAATTGTTAGGCCATAACATACCCAAGTCTAATATGATGATTCAGCAAATAGTCTTTGCTCTATTCTGTACCGGACTACTTTATTGGTTATACAAAAAAATTGGAATAAAAGAGATTATTATATCTATTATTTATAGTTTAATTCTATTGATATTGTTAGCAATAATTATAGATATAAGGTCACACTGAAAAAATTGAATAATATATTCTCCCAATAAATTATTATATTTATTGAAAGATGGCTACTAAATTGTCAATTAAATCCAGAATCTATCCAATTCTATATTTAAAAGGATATGTTTCTGATACATTCTTCTATTTATTCGTAAATAGTCAAGGACTATCAAAACATGTTAATCATAATATTGTATATATGATTCGTAAAAAATATTTACAACAAAAAGAAAGATGGGGCATTCAAAGAATTCAAGACCAAATGACCTTAGATAACATATATAAATATAATTTCAATAAACTCTTATTGACCACTCTAATCATATCAGATACATCTCATATACCAACCCTAAATTCTTATCCAAATATGAATATAGAGACATATATGGATAAGTACTATATCAGGGGACAGATAGATGAGGATTTGTCTATTATTAGAAAAATTAATGCTCAAGTACAGAGAGTTGACGATTATAGTAAAATCATGAAACAAATATTCAAATTCAAAAATGGACTGTTTAAATCATTAAATAATATATGTTTAAATTATGTATTCCAAGTTTTAATTAAAATGGAACCTAATATAGGATTTATCTATATAAACCCTTTTCCTGGATATCGTCTCTATGATTATATTAAAAATGTAGAAATATATCATCAAGAGATTCTGTATGATAACGAAAATAATAGCGAAGAATATAGCGATGATGATGATTTTAAACCATATGGAGAGTCAGATAAAAATATGGAAGTAAATATGGAAGTAGATATGTTGGAAGATGATGATTATTGTTATTAAATTTTGTTATAAATGAGAAAAAATTGAAATATAAAAAGGATTATTAGAAAGGTATATAAAAAAATATATTAAGTATAGATATAAGAATATGACATACGCTATCTACTATATTCACCCTCAATCCCTTTCCGTTAATATCAGAGATTTCTATAATAAATACGATACAGCTGTCAAACATCTAAAAACTGATGTCCAAGATTATATAACATCTAATAAAAATGTAGATCATGTTGATTTTGTTAATAAAAAAACTGAAATCAATGGTAAAGATAATGGATATTATCTTAAATTATCTAATAAATACCCCAATAGAGTAACCGTTTATGAAAAATCTACCAAAGATGTTGGAAGTTTCTTCTCTAGTATTGTAATTGAAATTAAGAAAATCTTAGTTTTCTCTTTGATCGAATTATCTTCCATGCCTGATGGATTAAATTTTGATTTTAATGTTAGAGAAGTTACTAAATCAGTACTTCCAAAGATAGAAATTCTTTATTTACAAGAATTAGAAGAAAAAATTAAAGATCGTATCCACAAATATGAATAATATTTATTCATCATTTTATTATTATAAAAGTATATAAAGATATATTAATAATATTTTGCAATGAAATACTATTTATATTTACATAATAGATATAGAACATTAATACCACATAAAAAGGTATTTGAAACTGATTATTGGATCCGTGGTTCTTTTCCATTTTGTGGAGGCTATGGTTGGGGAGGTGATTTTATTTACACTAAAACTCATGATGATCGATATACTTTCTACAATGAAGATAAATATATTAAGGATAATCTTTATTATAAAAAACTTGAAAAGAAAGGATTTTTACGAAATAAATATTCCTATCAAAAAGTTTTTCAAGAATAAACATACTTAAAGATATTAAAATAATATTTATAACTAATATATGATATATTATCTCTTATTAATTATTATATTAGTTATTTCATCTATTATTGTACGTTATTTTTTTATAGAATTAAGAGAGCATCTAAATAGTGAAAGATACTTTATTTTTCCCGAAGCAAGAGCTAATTGGATACGAGCACATGAAATTATGCATTCACAGTTAGATAAATATGGCTATATTACTTTTGATTTGGTTCATAAAGCCAATCCAAAACATGTATTCTATCCCAAAACTATTCAAGAGATACAAACTATTATTTTACAACATCCAAAATCAAAAATTCGTGTTTCTGGTGGACATCATACATTCAACGATATTTCTATTTCCAATGATATTATAATTCGCACTACTCATCTAAAAAAAATACTTAATATTAATAAACTAAAAAAACAAGTCCGAGCTGAATCAGGGATTACTTTAGAAGAACTTAACATTTATCTTGAGAAAAATGGATTGGCACTACATATTCTTCCTGCAATCCCTTACCAAACATTAGGCGGTGTCCTTGGTACAAGCACACATGGTTCAAGAGCAGATAAGGGGTCTATGTCTTCAATGTTAATCGATATAACTATGGTTTTAGCCAATGGAGAAGTCAAAACATTTGATAGAAATGATTATGAATTTCCTGCTTTAATGACAAGTATAGGTGCATTAGGAGTCATTTATGCTGCCACAATTCAATGTGAAAAATTATTTGCAGTTAAACATGTAGTCAAACACATGTCTCTCAAAAACTTTATTACTAACCTTTTTTATCTCAAACGTGATAATCTTTTCCTTCAAGCTTATATTTATCCATATATTGATCCTAACAAAAATAATGCTGTTACTCTTTATCTTAGAAAAAAAATTAATTTAACACCAGAACTTTATCAAAGAATAAAAGAACAACGGGATCCTATGAAGATGGAACTTCAATCTGTAGAAGATTCTCCAGACAAGATCGAAATGAGTCATCGAGTTCTAACACGAAATTTAGAAGCAAGTTTCTATACTGAAGCAGAAGTAGCCATTCCAGAACAAAATCTCATTCCAGCTATCACGGACATTATCCAACTGTATCATAATCATGAACGTCGATATAAATATAAGACAATATATCCCTTTTTGATTAGATTCACTGGTCCTGATTCTTCTCTTCTTGCAATGAATGCTGGACGACAAACAGTTTATATAGATGTTTTTGAACCAGGTCAAAATGCTACAGATCCAAAACCTACTAGATTCTTCCAGGAATTTGAAGATATTCTTATTTCTAAATACCAAGGTCGTCCACATTATGGGAAACGTCATAATCTTACAAATAAAAAAATGAAACGTATTTATGGATTTCAACGTATTGATGCTTTCAATAAAATTAGAGATCGTTTGGATCCACAACGAATGTTTTCAAATGATTATGTCAATAGACTTCTGGGACCGTGATTTTTTCATTTTATATTCATATTAAAATTAAATAATATAAAATAATAATATTTGATTATTAAATATAATGAAATATTATCTAAAAAAAAATAATAAATTTAAACCTCTCTATGAACACAATAACGTCGAAATGTATGACTATTTTACTCACTTACCATTCCCATTATCATTTATTCCAGGTGAAAGAATTTTTAGTGTAACTTATAAAGGTAGTTATATATTTGATGATGATGAAGATTATATTAAAAATAATCTCTATACAAAACAAATTAAAAAGAAATACTTTTTTAGTCTATTTGATAAACATTCTTATCAAAAATTTTTTAATTCTTAATAAAAATTAAAGTATATTTATACTAAAGTATATGTGACAATAATGCCATCCTCAAATATAATCCATTCTCCATCTGTCTAAAATATGCAGCTCGAGGATCACTATCCACTTCCATACTAATCTCATCAACTCTCGGCAATGGATGCATTACTACCATATCACTCTTACCCTTATTCATCATTTCTGGTGTTAACTTATATTTACCATTACTCATCACATCTTCATACTCTTCTTGTGATTTAAATCTTTCTTTTTGTATTCGTGTCATATATAATACATCTGTCTTTGGCAATACGTCTTCTAACTGATTTAAATCATATTCATTCTGTTCCATATCTAACTCTTCTATAATATTTGCAGGCATCTTTAATTGTTTGGGACTTACATAATTTATTCTTACTTTATACAATCCTAATAATCTTGCCAATGAATGCACTGTACGAGAATATTTTAAATCTCCACAAAATGTTATCGTCAAAAAATTAACCGTACCCCTCTCCTCTCTTATCGTATATATATCCAATAACGCTTGCGTTGGATGCTCTCCATCTCCATTACCTGCATTGATAATCGGTATTTTTATAACTTTTGCGGCATCATATATATCCTGCTGCTTTGATGATCTTAAAATTAATAAATCACAATAACATTCCATCGTCCGCATGAAATCTTCCAAACTCTCACCCTTCTGCACTGACGACTGATCTGCTTTGATTTCTATTACTCTTCCTCCTAATCTTTGCACAGCAGCATTAAAAGAACAACTTGTTCTTGTACTAGGTTCATAAAAAATACTTCCAATAACTTTACCATTCAATCTAGTTTGTATACTAGAATCATTATTTTTAATTTTCTTTTTAATATCTGATGCTGTTATAAATAATGTACGTAACATGTCTTTATTAAAATGTTTAACACTTATGATATCATGCAAATTTAACTTCTTATCAACATTATCCATCTCTATTTCTAATCTCTTTTTATTTTGCTTCTTATCCTTCTTCTCTTCAGAAATATTTGTTAACTGTATCTGACCCTTACATGGTAAAACTAATTTTCCATATCTTTTATCCAATACCTTGTCGTCTATATATACTAAATTACCATTCAATACTACTCTCCGCACATATCCTCTGACTTTATATCCTTCAAATGGTGTCCAATCACATTTAGTTTCTCTTAATCTTTCAGGAATAATCCACTCCTTATCCATATCTATTTCTATATATGTTTCATCTAATGATTGTATCGGTATATTAAATATCTTACATGGATTATCATGATATCTTAAGATAATATCTTCTATACTTAATCTATTGTCTTTAACCGCTGTCAATAATAATGGTAATGCTGTCTCCAATCCTGGGAATCCTGGACAACAAGATCCTGTCTTATCTTTCAATAAATGTGGAGCATGATCCGTGGCAAAACAATCTATATATTCTAAATTATTCCATAATGCTTCTTGATCCTCTTTACTACCTAATTTAGGTCTAACTTCTTTTAAATTATTATTTAAATTATTATTTAAATTAGTACTAAGTTTAGATATATTAGATAAAAATAAATGATGAGGAGAAACTTCACAAGTAATATTTAGTCCTTGTTTCTTACTTTCCCTAATCAATTCTATTTCTTCTTTCCTCGCAACATGACATATATGTAACTTCTTATGATATAAATTAGCAATATGAATAATAGCCGCTAATGTTTGCATCTCTGCATGAACACATATAGGTTGATTAGAGTTCCAATTCTTAACATGATCGATCCATGATGTAATTTCAGATAATACTAATGGTCCATATGTATTATTCAAATACATCTTCAAACCTATAGCATTCTCTTCATTACATATCTGACTTACATTTTTATAATTATCTTGACTAGCACCTAAAAATATACCATAATTACAATATGAATTATGTTGTGCTATATTATTTACCATCTGATATGTTTTCTTATCTACTACTGCAGGATTAGTATTGGGCATCGCAAAAATTGTTGTAATACCACCTGCTAATGCACTTTTACTACATGTCTGCCAATCTTCTTTATCTTCAGCTCCAGGTTCTCGAACATGTACATGTACATCTATTAGACCAGGTAATCTCAAAGTCTTATAAGAAGTTTGACTGTCAATATATGGTAAAATAGTTAAATTATCATAATATTTAGAAATTGCAGTAATAAATAATTTAGCACATTTAATATCTGTAATCAATGGAATATTCAAATCAATTGCTATTCTCCTCATTAAATAGCCATATGATACAATATTTTTAGCAACCTTCAAACCATTTGGCATCGAAATATTTATGATCAAATCAAATTTATGTCGCTGATAATTCTCTATAATTGTTGAACTATCTATCCTATCATGTATTACTGCTATCATAGGTATCTCAAACTCATTATAATAATCTGTAGTACCCTTACTACCATATAACTTATATCCTAATTTATACATTAATTGTATTGTAACTAAAAATTCTTTCTTATGTTTATAAGAACCAATCGAAATAAAAATTTTACTATTCTTTCGGGGTAATCTCATTCCTGTAGCTATTAATGCTTTTAAATATGCCTCATAATGATCTCTACCAAAACATGCTACTTCACCTGTCGACATCATTTCTACACCTAATATCATATCTGCACCATCTAATCTATCAAATGAAAACTTTGGTACTTTAACACCAACAAAATTATCTCTTAAATTAATATTAACTTCTGTATCTACATCTAACATTACATCTGTCGCATATTTCGCAAAATTCATTCCTAATGTTTTCGACACAAATGGAAATGACCTAGATGCTCTTAAATTACATTCTATAACCTTGATCTCATCATCCTTGGCTATAAATTGAATATTAAATGGACCATTAATTAATAATTCTTTTGCTATTTTATATGTACTTATCTTAATCTTATTAATAGTATCTTCTGTTAAATCTTGTGATGGTAGAATTAATGTAGCATCACCAGAATGAGTTCCAGCATTTTCGACATGTTCAGATATAGCATATAACTTAACTTCACCATTTTTAGCTACTGCATCTACTTCTATTTCCTTAGCTTCTAAAATATATTTAGAAATAACTACCGGATAATCTTTAGATACGGCACTTTCATTTAATGCAGTGGATAAATATTCACGTAAATCTTCATCAGAATATGCTACATTCATTGCTGCACCACTTAAAACATATGATGGTCTAACTAAACACGGATATTGTACCTCTTGGCAAAAATTTATAGCCTCGTCTATCGACACTAACTCCTTCCATAATGGCTGATCTACTTTAATATAATCTAACATTCGAGAAAATTTATATCTATTTTCAGCATTATCTATCATATCTGGTGTTGTACCAATAACTTTTACATTTTGACGATGTAATGGTATAGCTATATTATTAGGAATTTGTCCACCCATTGCTAGTATAATACCATAAGGATTCTCCATATCATATATATCCATGACTGTCTCAAAATTTAAAACATCAAAATATAATCTATCTGCCTCATCATAATCCGTTGATACAGTTTCTGGATTACAATTTATCATAATAGATTTATATCCTAATTCTCTAATTCTTCTAACACTATTAACTATACACCAATCAAATTCTACACTACTACCTATTCTATATACTCCTGAACCTAATACTATGATGTTCTTATTATCATTAAATGTAATATCTGATTCATCTCCATGATATGTTAAATATAAATAATTAGTATAACATGGAAACTCTCCCGCTACAGTATCTATCTGTTTGACACATGGATTAATTCCATATTTCTTTCTAATATCTCTAACAGCAATTTCTGTAGAATTAATATAATGTGCGATTTGATTATCACTAAAACCAAATTTCTTAGCATCTAAGATAGCATTAGGTGTAATTTCTATCTTATGTACTTTATAAGATTCTAATAATTTTCTAGCATCAATAATATTCTTAAATTTATACAAAAACCATTTATCTATCTTAGTCAACTCATGTAACTCATCTATATTATATTTTTCCGTATATAATGCTGTAGCTATACCTAATATTCTATCATAACATGGATTCTTTAACTGTTCATCTGTATTAGTTATCACATTTGGCTCAAATCCATCAACACTATTCGTCATCCTTAATGCTTTCTGAAATGCTTCTTCAAAATTTCTTGATATTGCCATTGCCTCTCCGATACTTTTCATTGAGGATCCTATCTTCTGATTTACCATTGGAAATTTCTTTAAATCCCAATAAGGTACTTTAATAACACAATAATCGAGACTAGGTTCGAAACACGCAGTTGTTTTCTTTGTAATAGAATTCTTTAACTCTAACAATGAATATCCTAATCCTAATTTAGCAGCAATATATGCTAATGGATAACCTGTAGCTTTAGATGCTAATGCAGATGATCTAGATAATCTTGCATTAATTTCTATAACATAATATTCTAATGATTCAGGATTCAAAGCGTATTGTATATTACATTCGCCAATTATACCAAAACTTTTTACAGTTTTAATAGCTACTGATCTTAACATATTATATTCTTGATCTGTTAATGTCTGTGATGGTGCTATTACAATAGATTCACCAGTGTGAATACCTAATGGATCAATATTTTCCATATTACATACACTAATGGTATTATCATATTGATCTCTAACTACTTCGTATTCAATTTCTTTCCATCCCTTCAAACTTTTATCGATAATAACTTGATTTGTTTTAGTAAAGGTTTTATTTAATAGTTCACATAATTCTTTTTCATTATCTACAAAACCGGAACCTAATCCACCCAATGTAAATGCAGCTCTAATTAAAACAGGATAGCTTAATTGTTTAGCAGCAATAATACCATCATTTATATTAGTAACAGTAATAGATGGGACACAAGATTCATTAACAATTTGTAATCTTTGTTTAAATCTTTCGCGATCTTCTGTGTCAATAACTGTTTCAATTGGCGTTCCTAAGATTTGTATGTTATATTTTTCTAAAATTTTATTTTTATATAATTCAATACCACATGCTAATGCTGTTTGACCACCAAATGATAATGATATACAATCTGGATATTCATTTTCTATGACTTGTTTTACAAATTCATATGTTAATGGGACATAATAGATTTTATCAACAAAATTACTCGATGTCTGTACTGTGGCTATGTTCGGGTTAATCAAAACTGTGAATATTCCTTCCTCTTTATATGCTTTTAAAGCTTGAGAACCGGAGTAATCGAATTCCCCAGCTTGTCCGATAGATAATGCACCAGATCCTAAGATTAATACTTTCTTTTTTTTAGATTCTGCTATCAATTGTTTACATCTTAAAGAACGTAATCCATTAAAATATTCAAGGAAACGATCTTCTACAAATAGATCAAATAGATATTCCGTATCTCTTGGACCTGCATTAGCTTCAGGATGAAATTGTACACTAAAATATGGTTTATAAATATCTGTACTATAAATACCTTCATTAGAACCATCATTCGCATTTATAAATAATGATTTCCACCCATCAGGTAAATTAGTATCATCAACTGCATAACCATGATTTTGTGAAGTAATGGCACAATATTCTGATCCAACCAATTGTGATGATATATTATGACCACGATTACCATATTTTAATTTATATATTTTAGCACCGATTGCTAATGATAATAATTGATGTCCTAAACAAATTCCAAAAATTGGTATATCAGGATATAAATTCATAAATCTTCTTAAATTATCAATAGTTTTAACACATTTACATGGATCACCTGGTCCATTACTAATAAATATACGATCTATAGTATCAATATCTTTTATAAAATCGTAATCATATGGTATAACTTTTAATTGTACATTTCTTTTTAATAACATTCTCAATTGATTATTCTTAATTCCACAATCTATCGCTAATACCTTAATTTTACCATCCTGATTATATATTTTTATATCCTTTCTACTAACTTGATCCACTAAATCATCATCGTTTGGATCGTAATATTCAATATCGTTGTGATCATCTTCGGCTTGAACGATTTTACCTAAAATACTACCATCTTCTCGAATAATTTTAGTCAAATGTCGAGTGTCAATCCCTTGAATAGCGGGAATATTATGTTCAATTAACCATTCAGATAAAGATTTATTAGAATTCCAATGACTATAGTCATTAATATATTCGCTACAAATTAGACCAGATATTTGTATTTTATCTGACTCAAAATATAATGATAAACCATTTTCATCTTTTGTATCATTTGGTATACCATAATTACCTATTAATGGATATGTGAATACTAATATTTGTCCTTTATAGGAAGGATCAGTGAGAGATTCAGGATAACCAACCATACCAGTTTGAAAAACTATTTCTCCACTGATAGATTGATTAGCACCAAATGATTTACCGGTGAATGTCTGGCCAGATTTTAATCTAAGTGTTGCGGAATTCATAATTACTAATTATATTCCTATTAAATTCTTTATATATTTTTTTTATATAAAATATACAATAATTATATAATGTATCTTCAACTAATCATCTTTTTATTCTTACTTTTAATATTATATTACTTCTTATTTTATCAAGAAAATTTTAATCCAATGAATCCTTGTATTCAAAAATGTAAAATAAATGCCACAGATAGACGTAATCAATGTGAAAATTTAAGTGCTAGTGATATTGCTACATGTGTTCATAATGCTTATAATCAAGGAATAAATTGTGAATTTCAATGTCAGAATCAATAAATTTATAATAAATTTATTATAATATAATTTATCTCATAATATAGTATAAACAATGGGTAATATATTTAATAAAGATACATCATTAAATTATATTAATGATTTGCAACAGAGATTAGAAAGAATTGAAAGATTAGATATTAATAACGATCATGTAATATCTAAACAAGAATTTGAAAATTGGAAAAATAATGATCTTGTAACTATTAAAGAATCTATTAAAGAAGAAGTTAGACAAGAATATAAATTTAAGATTAAAGAATTAGATGAACAACTAAGTAATCTTAATATAGAAATAGATTCTCTTAATTCTATTAATAAAGATTTGGAAGAATCTTTACAACAAAAAAATAAAATTATTGAAAGACTTGGCTCTAATATTAAAACGGAAGATGATGTTAAAGAACTCATTAAAATGTTATCTAAAGAACAGATAGATAATTATGTAGAAGAATTATTAGCAGATGAGAATATTAATATCAAATACTTACCAGATATTGTTGAAAGACAAATATATCGCAATACTTTTAAATTATTTATAAAACTTTTGAATAAAATATTAGGAACTATGTCATTTGAAATTATTGGACATAAACTTCATATGAATATGATACCTAAAAATGATGTTCAATCTCTTGAAGAATAAAATTATTCCTAAAACCATTGAATTAATAACCAACCATCTATCAATATTGTAAAAATTATCATCAAAATTAATATCATACGCTCTATATCATTAAATTTATATTTATATAATAAATGTAGTAAAAATGGAACTACAATTATTAATGCCATAATCTCTCCAAATATATGTACATACCTCTTTATACTTATATCCATAATATATTATCACATTTTATTTTTTATCTTTGCATATTTCTATGTATGTTTATCCAACCATTCCATCATCTTGCCAACATTAGGGGTACCTAATCCACTCACTACATCCCACCCTTTTGTCGCTTGAAATCCAAAATTATGATCACAACATGTAACTTCTGTACAACTTGAATTTCCTACAACTACATCATTAAAAGTATATGGATCATCTGTATACATCTTATATAATAATGGATTAGCAAATCCTACTACTGATTTACCATTTTCCAATTGATGATTGTTTAATAATGTTAAAATTGCTGCAAATGTTGGTGCTGAACATGATGTACCCGCTGCTGGTATCCATTGTCCAGCCATATATGTTAAACAATTTTCTCCGATAGCTGCTACATCTGGATAAGCTCTTCCTTCTCTATTCCAATATCCTTTTTCCGGCAAAATTACACCTGAATTTAAATATTTTTCTACTACATCTTTCTGCCATTCTGGTCTTGATGTCCATCTATCAAATCCTGCGCCGGATGTCCATCCTGTATAATGATAATTAGTTCCTTGTTCTACTGTTCCCATAGCGCAAGTTACATTATGACATGCAGGAGATGTGTAATTATAATGATTATTACCTTTTACCAAATATGTCGCTCCTACACTAGTCACCCATTGACTCGATCCTGGAAATACCGGATTCATATATCTTGTGGTATTTGTATCATCACAAATTTCATTAGTACGACCTGGACTACCAGCATCGCCTGATGCTACTACAATAGTAACGCCTTTAGCAGCTAATTTCATAAATTCTATATTAGTTCTAGATACATATTGACGACTAGTTTCATCAAAACAGTCATTATTTATATCACATTGATCTTCTTCATTCCAGCCCCAACTCAGAGAAACAACTTGAGGATATCTATCTCTATTATAGAAGTCGAGGGCCCAGCCATACATCCAACCTTTATAATCTTCAAACCATAGTTCCGAATTAGCTGCTATTTGTGCAATCATCTGTATATCTAAAGCACTTTCACCATCTTGTTGGCCATTAGATCCCAAAATATTTTTATCTTGTACGGGATTTTGTGGTAAAGCGTTCATTTTTTCATTATATATTAGATCTTGTTGTGAAAATCCATTTTTGCCTTCAAATTCCATAGGACCAATTGATACTAAATTTTTATTCATTAAACTATTATCAAAATTGTAAATTCTCATCAGAACATCTCTTCCTACATAACCAGGATCAGGTACACTATTTACAATAGGATAAATATATCTTCTAAGATAACCATAAAATGTATCTTCCATATTTTGCATTAGATGTTTAGATAAAGCTAGACCTTCTACAAAATCTATAACATCGTGTAATTCATCTGGTAATGTATAAATATCTGAAGTAGAAAATCCATAGTTATCATTAATCCAATACATTGTATCCATAGTTACATTAAATAATTCTTCTATAACTGTAATATTAGCTTGACATTTGAAAGCATCACTATATTCTTCCATGATAGTTACACCATTGTCTTCCAACCAGTTCCTAACTTTCATTTTATTTTCAGATGATGTACTGATTAGATTATCAATTTCATTTTGAGATAGATATAGACCATAATATTCTGAATCTGGATTTGAAATTTGATTAACTATTTGTTCTAATTGATTAAGATTTTGTTGTTTTAGAGCGATATGAAAGGTTTGAACGACAGTATTATTTAACTGATAGATAGAATGATCTATATTGATTGTATAACAGTTAGCTAGAGTGAATAGGAATAAGAGAGATAATAATAGTTTCATAATATGTTTAAATATTATGATACTAATAAACTTTAAATATGTTTTATAATATATTTTATAATAAGTTATAATCTAGGAGGTAAAGTTTCAGGTAGAGATTCATATGATGAATAATCAAATATAGTTTGGTAACAAAAATGTATACAAAACATACAAAAATAAACAACAGGTAATAATCCAATTAGAATTAAAATCGCTATAATCCAATAGCCAGGAGTATATATAGTAATTCCATAATCTAGGTGACAATTAGCTAAAACAAATAGGAATAAGAAAGATAATAATAGTTTCATAATATATTTAAATATTATGATACTAATAAGCTTTAAATATGTTTTATAATAAGTCAAAAGATGAAGCGATAATAATGTATAATAAAATAATTAGCTTAATATATTTGATTATTTCGGCATCTTTCCGCGAATTTATTTTGTAATATTTTCTTACCATATATGGTCACAATATTTGACGATAATTTTCGGAGAGGATTGTGCAAAGCACAATGCGATATTTTAAGTATTTTAAGTATATTATTTATATTATGTTTCTATTGATAAGCTCATAATAGAACAACATAAATAAAAATATAGTATAAACTTCTGCCATCTCAGATCTTGAAAGTATATTCAAATACTTAAACGGTATTATCTTATTGGTAATAATTTGTGTATCCATATATTTTATATAATTTTTATCAAATCTATCACTATTAAATTTACCAAACAAATCTTGATATATTCTTAAATCTAATGTACTTAACTTATAAAAACTTAATTGTCGCAATGTCATATACTATTATATTATTTTAAAGTACTTATATATGTTCCAACTAATAATATTTCAGTTAATGCTAATAAAACTATGATTATAAATGCTCCTAAATAATCCTCTAAATGTATATCCACTCCTGTTATTTTGATTATCCAACCATGACCTAAATAATCACTGAAATAATATTGGAATTTATGTATCAAAAATGGTATAGCTTGTGTGGGAATTAAATAGGTAATGATATACATAAATACCGTGGCATATACTCCTACCCAAATGTTATTATAATTTTTTGCATATAATATTCCATTCCATGATACACCAATTAATGCTAATAAATTTATGAAATTTGTTGACAAAAATGATAATAAATTATTAGGTGATAATCTGTATAAATTTTTGAATAATCTATCACTACCCGATGTAGTAAAGGAATTGGCTATCAAATCTATAATTGGAAAATAATATCTTAGAACATTGAAACCATACAGATTTCTTAAAGTTATAGGAATCATGAAGACGAAAATGGTGTACCAAATAACTAAAGACATGTAATGAGTTGTAGTATTTTCAGGAGAATCATCTTTATTATAAAAATCAATAAACATTGTATATATATATTATAATATTTTTTTTAAAAATCATCTTCTGATGTCTCTTCTGAGTCTGAATATTCTTCCAAATCTATCTCATTCATTGGATATATATTGGGTTTACCATATAAAATAAATGTGCAATCTAAATTCATACCATCAACACTTAATGCAAATTTAATATCTTGTTTTAATGATGATATCACATTTTTTTGCAAATAATTTGTAATCTCTTTAAGTAAATTTTTATTAATAATTTTATCTAATTTGATAGAAAAACAGATAGTATTATCATATATATTTTCTTGTAATTTCTTGGTAAATCTATTCATAATTTTTTTACAAAGTTTAACAAGATAATTTGAGAATATTTCTATATTTTTTGCTAATACGTCATCCAATTTAACTATTTGATTCTCTAATTCTTCATCTGGAGTAAATTTATCATTGTTATATTTAAAATTAAAACAACATTTTATACTACCAGATATATATTCTATACTAAATACCTCTATATTAAGAGTATTTCTATTTAATCTTGATTCAATATATTTTTCTATATAAATTATTAAATCAGGTAATATAGGATCATCTATAGTAACATTAAAGGTTAGAGGTTTCAACATATTTTCAATATTAAATCTAGATTCGAATTCATTTAATATAATTTTAGAATATTTATTAATATATTCTTCTATCATAGAGACATAATTTTGAAATATATTATTAAATTTTGATAATTTGGGTTCATCTACCAATATCTCGTCAATTTTAGTATTAGAAAAATCTACCAAAGATATGACAGAAACCTTAATTGTATATTTAGGATTACTATGTTTCTTTGATAATGTTATTTCAATCATTTTGGACAATTTATTTCCATATAAAAAATTAATATGATTTATTAATTTCGAAATTAATGAACTATTTATATTCAATTTACTCTTCACGTAAATAATTAAAATAGACCACGGTTTCTTATCCTTATTCCTTGACTCTATATTCTTACAAATTTCTTCATATATTTCTAAAGCCAAAATATCAACATATTCTTCATTCATATAATGACGTGCTGCCAAGATATCATTGATTTCACTAAATTTATCTGAATTACTCATGGGTTTGACTTTACATATATCAGCTAAATCATAATTATTTTTGGCAAATAATATCTTCTTCTTACAAAGAGGACATTTATTGATCTTTTTGTAACAATTATGACATGTGGAATGCCCACAATTTGTCATCATTGGGTAAACTTTTGTACTCAAACATATTGGACATTTCCACTTTCTATTTTGTGTCGTTTTCTTTGGCTTTGGTTTTGGTAATGTCTTTGCATCCACTATATCTGTATTCATGTCTATATTCTAATTATTAATAAACTATTAAATTATTCAATTTTTTTATCATATATTCCAACAGTCGTAAAATTCATCATAATATAATCCATGAAAACGTCGCCATGATGCCTTCATATACATTTCTGCAGCCTTTTCAGGATCTTCTGATCCATATATACCTCTACCTACTATAATGATATCTGTACCCTTGTTAATTGCCTCTACTGGGTCATTATATTGTTGACCTAAACTATCTCCCTCTTCTGATAAATGTATTCCTGGTGTAAAATGTAAAAAATTATCAGATAACTTCTCCTGTGCAATAAATCCAACCACATTTTTCCTATATTTTTGCGCTATTTCTACCGTCTTTTGTGTATATTCTTCATCAATCAGATTTCCCTCAGATGATGCCTGTCCTAATAACAATAATCCCGGTATCTTCTTATTAGAATCGGAAATTAAACCTTTAACAGTACCTTCACCCATTACTGTATGTACAGTTACTAAATCAGCCCAAGAAGAAATTTTAAATACACCATTATGTAATTGATGGTTAACAGTATTGCCAATATCTGAGAATTTTCTATCTGCTATGATGAAAAAATTATATGTATCCGCCATTTTTCGTAATTTACCAATAAATTCCATACTAAAATTATTCAAAATATCTACGTGTATCTTAATACCACAGATATGTTCCTTTACCATATCTGTTATCTCTAATATTTTATCAACATCATTCAAATCTATTGATAATACTACATTACTATTTTTAGTCACTACAGTTTTTAAAATCTTATTTTTATTCATCATCAACTGTACCATTTCCATTATTTCATTCATCTTGAAAACACTATGAACATTATAATTTTTCACATCATTCCTCTCTTCTCTACGATCTATAAATGTTATAAGATCTTCAACTATTAATCCATCTTCTTTTAAAATATTAATATTTTCTAATAAACTTGAACCCGTTGTTATGATGTCGTCCAACATTATACATTTTTGCCCTTCTTTATATACTCCTTCAATTAATTTTTTAGTACCATAGTCCTTACGTTCCTTTCTAATTAGGATCATAGGTATATTATGTTTTAGACTAATACCAGTTGCCATAGGTATACCTGTATATGCGGGCCCACAAATAAGAGTAGGATTATAATAGCTATGTTCATAATTAAGATCTTTAATTTTTTGATACATAAGATCTAGGACTTCATTCATAATAATAGGATATGAGATGAGAGTTCGTAAATCGATATAAATATTAGATTTAATGCCAGATTTAAGGGTAAAATCTCCATATTTGATAATATCTTTTTTGAATAAATCATAAATTAATTTGTAAGTCATCTTCTAAAATATTATTGTCTAAAGTATTTAAGTACTTTTTACATAATTATTTATATAAATGTTATCAACAAATATCGGAAATCTTCAATTGTCTACTTGCATCTATAACGCTTCCGGCCCTTTATGTACTTCTAATTCTGAACTATTAAATCTTTTTGATTCTGATCATAATGCTTTAGTTTTGACAAAAAGTTGTACTTTAAATCCTAGAATAGGTAATCCAGAACCAAGATATTATCAAACAGATAATGCTAGTATTAATTCAACCGGATTGGCGAATTTAGGTTATCAGAAATATATTGAATTTGCAGATATATTTAGCCAATATATTAAACCATATTTTATTTCAGTTTCAGGTTTAAGTTTAGATGATAATGTAAAGATAATTAGAGAAATTAATCAGAATCATAATATTCAAGGGATAGAATTGAATTTATCATGTCCTAATATTATTGGTAAACCTCAGATTGGATATGATTTTGAAGCTGTCCAGAATACATTAGATAAAGTTTTCGAAATTCATGATAATAAGAATCAAATAGTTGGATTGAAATTACCACCATATTTTGACTATATTCATTATGAAACTATGACTGAAATTATAAAAAGTTATCCTAAAATACAATTCCTAACATGTATCAATAGTGTAGGTAATGGTCTAATAGTAGATCCTGAAAATGAATCAGTAACAATAAAACCTAAAAATGGATTTGGAGGGATAGGTGGTTCAATAATTAAGCCTATTTCGTTAGCAAATGTTCATCAATTTTATAAATTATTTGATGGGAGATTAAGTATTATAGGTTGTGGCGGAATTACAAATGGACAAGATGTTTTTGAACATATATTATGTGGTGCCAGTGCTGTACAGATAGGAACACAATGTATGCGAGAGGGGATAAAATGTTTTGAAAGAATAGAGCGAGAGTTGTTGGAAATAATGGGAGAGAAGGGTTATAATAATTTAGAAGAGCTTAGAGGAAAGTTAAAATATTTATGATTCTTTCAATGAATTAAATTCATCCATTGCGGCACAAAATCCTTCACCACCATATGCGTATCTTAAATGAAGATTTTCTTCTTTTAATTTTTGATTTTCTTTTTCTAAATCTTTTACCTTAATTTGTAAATTT
>SDBT01001963.1_pt1 | contig 36884 bp, 34 predicted proteins | sample 2277101 | NCBI WGS metagenome assembly SDBT01 (sample SAMN10404973, study PRJNA504765) | marine sediment metagenome | isolation source: marine sediment core GS10_PC15, 103 cmbsf | place: Arctic Ocean: Southern Knipovich Ridge | collected 2010 | reverse complement strand
TACGAAAAAGTTTTATCATTGATTCATCCAGATGACAGAGAAAGGGCTATTACAGTATCAAGCGACGCAGTAAAAGAGGGTAAAGCCTACGAGCTTGAACATAGGGTAATTCATCCTGATGGAGCAATCCTTGATTTGATGGTCAAAGGAGATGCTATAAACAACGAAAAGAATGAACCAGTGAAGATTGTTGGTACAATTCAGGACATTACTGAACGTAACAATATGGAGAAATCTTTAAAGGAGAGTGAAGAACGACTCAGAGATTTTATGGAATCGTCAACAGATGCTATTACTATTTTTGATTCAGAACTGAATTATTCTGATGTGAATCAGGTAGCCTCCGATCTTGCAGGAGTCCCAATAAAGGATATGATTGGGAAGAATATGGTAGATATACTTCCTTATCTTAAGGATTCAGAGCGTTATCACAAATATCAGGAGACAATAAAGACTGGTAAATCGTTTCATACAGAATTTAAGGCAGATAGTATGTTTGGAAATATGTACTTTTCTTTAAGGGCATTTAAAGTGGGAACAGGATTGGGAATAGTAATAACTGATATAACCAAGCAAAAAGAAAATGAAAATTCATTACAGGAGAGTGAAGAACGACTCAGGGTTTTCATGGACTCTGCCACTGATAGTTTTTATCTTATTGACCCAGATCTAAATATAGTAGATGTAAATAAGACCGTATTAGTCCAATTGAATTTAAAGAAAATTGATGTAGTAGGAAGGAATATTACTGAATTTCGACCTGATCTCAAAGAATCAGGAGGAGTTGATAAGTATTTAGAAGTTATCAGAACAGGTGAGCCGTTAATAGAAGAAAACATTGTTTCTCATCCGAATTTTCCTTCGCATCCTAGAATTTTTTCTGTGAGATCTTTCAAGGTAGGTTTAGGGCTTGGAATTATAGGTACTGACATTTCCGAGCTAAAACAAGCTGAAATTGTTCGCAAAGAACTTGAAGAACGCCGTGAGAAATTTATTTGGATGGCTAGTCATGAACTACGGACACCTTTAACCGTAATATCAGGTTATTTTGATTTTTGGGAGAAAAATGTTACGAAACTAGACCAAGACCGTCAAGATAAAATTAGGATTACTATTAAAAGCAATTTAAGGCGTCTAGAACATCTTATCGATGAGGTCTCACTCATAGCCCAATTTGAACAGGGGATCTTTAAAATTACAAAATCAGCATTTGATTTTATTAAATTCTTCCAAGAGGTAAATGAGGAATATTTAACTCTTTTAGGAAGACAGCTTGAAGTTAATGACTTTCAAATGGAGTTTCCGTTAATCATTAAGGGTGATCAGAACCGTTTACGGCAAGTATTAGATAATGTTGTGAATAATGCCATTCGGCAAACTCACCCTGAACATCGGCAGATTAAACTCAATTTAGCGATTTCTCCTTCAATTATCCGAATCATTCTTACCGATAACGGAGCGGGTATAGCACCAGACAATCTTGAACGGATTTTTGAGCAATTTTTATCGATCGATACAGAATATGCTGCTGCTGGCACAGGAATAGGTCTGTTCTTATCCCGAAAAATCATGGAAACTCTTGGTGGCTCATTAACAGCACAAAGTCAAGGAATCGGTCACGGAGCAAGCTTTATTATCGAATTACCAAATATTCGTAATGAATAAGGAAAAAAAAATTGGAGTAGATATTACTTAAAAAATAATTGGTATTATTTTTGACTGGTTCGTAGCAATTCCAACAGAATACACTTACTCGATTTAGAAATTGGGTTGTATTCATATCGAAGGATAACGTCATCAACTCATCAACTTATAAGTAGCTGCATTGAGAAGGATATGGTTATGATGTCTACTCATTTTTTTGCGATAACAACGCCATACAAAAAGGATTTTATTATTAATCCTATTAAGGAAGAAAATAGAATAATGAGTGATCATTTTTTATACTTACAGGGATTATTAGACCAAGGTAAATTATATCTAGCAGGGCCAACATTGAAGGAAGATGATCCATTTGGAGTTTACATATTTATTGCAGGGAATGAAGAAGAAGCACGAGAACTTCTTGAAGATGATCCTAGTGTTAAAGCAGGTATCCAGCAAATAACAACATTTCGACCGATGAGGATTTCTCTTCAAAAATAAAGAACAATCTATTGTTCTTTGTTCTTCTTAATAAACAGAATTAATCCTTTTTTCTTTGAAAAGTCCATAAATGGGAATTTTGAATAAAAAGTTTGATATTTGTCTTGAATAAAAATCCTAACTTCTTGACATTCCGCTAGATCATAATTATTTATGATTTGGCATAGTAAATCCTCAAATGCGGGTTTGGTTGGTTTACCTACAATATTTCCAACCAGTCTAGATTCGTAATAGCTTATATATGATAACAAAGAGTTATCATTGGATAAAATGAACATCGCCTGTGAGTCTTCTTTAAGATAATCAATTAACGATTGAGAAATTGGGAAAAATTCCCAGTGACAATTGTACCAATTAATCTTTGTTTTTCTTAGTATTTTTAGAATTTCTGAAGTAAGAGGTCTAAAATCCTGTTGTTTAATTTGTTCACAAGATGGTAAAGCGGAGTGTTCAATCAAAGCAGCTGGCCATTTGGTAACATTAGTAAAACCAGTTTTCTGAGCCACACGAATTGATTTCATATTTTGGAGTCCAGTGACATATCCAATTTGTGAGATTTGTTTTGATTCGAGGTATTTTAGCGCATTTTTTGTTAATAGGGTTCCAATTCCTTGGTTATGTGAGTCTGCTCGTACACGTAACGTCTCAAGATAACCTAATCTTTGAGAATTAAAAATATAAATTATCGCGTTGATACATCCAAGTATCTCCTTATTTTCATTTTCTAAAGCTAAAAAATGACTTTTATGATCATTAAGAATGTCCACAAATCCGTTTATGAGATAATCATTAGACCAAACGCTTTCTGCTAACAATTTGATTTGAGAAAAATCTGTTGGAAGAACCTTTCTAATAGAGAAATTGTCCACTATACTTACCTTATCTTTATCCTTATCGAGTTTATTATCTTCTTGCATCAGTTCGATTAACTCATCTTATTCATCGAATTATATTAAATAATTAAAATACATTTATAGTTTATTTTCGTCCTTTATATTAAGAATTACAAACTTTACTGATTGTAACTTCAGGAAATACGAATTAGTGCCGATCTTGAGTTCCCAAAGGAGTCTCTAATATACCCAGGACAAATTGGTGACAGGAGGTAAGAAGCTAAAAAAATTAGAGGAGGCAATTTCAGCAATTACTTATTATTATTCCTAAAGTAATCCTAAAGTTTATATTCTCGGATGAAATCATTATTAGTTATGAGTTTAATATTCATATTTAGCATAATAGTTTTGACAATTGTCCGTTTGATTGGAGTTGGTGTTGGATTAGACTTCTTTCTAGGAACAAGAAGGCAAAGATTTCTAGCTCAGATCCTTGGTTGGTCTATATCAAGTTTAGCTGGGTTCTGTCATCTATTCTCATTTTTATTGGAGGATGTATTACTAAAAGAGCTATCATTCCTCTTATTTAGTATTTTTACATCTGTAGGTGTATTTTTAATTACAGTTAGTATTATGCTGTACTTCAAGGAGGCCACAATAAAGGTAGTTTTTCTGATATGCAGTGGATTAGTCTGTATTCCAATTTTATTGTATTTTTTCTTAAGTTTGGATATAGCTGTTAACTTTTCTTTATATTCTTCATATTTGATTGTTGCAGGTATTTATTTTTTAGGATTAACAGAAAAAGCTAAGTTTAAACAGGAAGTTGGAGCAAGTATCAGGTGGTTTTATACTATTATAATTGTAGGTATCTTACAAGTACTAGTTATCCTCCTTCTTACCTTCCAAGGATATAATTTGGGTGTATACGATGTTCATTTTCTCGATGATTTTGTTATCCTAGTTAATAATACAATGTCTATAGGTATCTTAGCCGTTACTGTTGTTTTATTAATTCATTTGGAAAATAGCAGGTCAGAAAGGTATAATTACAGGTTGAAAGACAAATATAGTCATGATTTGGGAAACATTATCCAAGTAATCGTAGGTGGAATGCAACTTGTCGAATCAAACCAGATAACAGACGCTGAAAAGAGAAAAACCCTTCTGTTAATCAACCAGAAATGCGAAGAAGGAGCTGAACTAATTCATGAAATAAGAAATCTATAATGATATCAATAGAAATAAGAAAAATTTTACCAATATTCTCTTGTCTATATCGAATTAGTTCATTCATTCCATCATTTGAAGTTTTTTATCCAGTTCAGCAAAGTAAAATAGATAATCAGAATCGATACGTGGTTTTTCTAACGCTTTTAAGCAGAAATTTAGTTGTCCACGATGATAAATTGTGTGGAAGAAATAATGCAAAAGAAAATCATCAACTTGCAAACAGAACGATTCTCCATCATTTCTAGAGTATGTTACTGTTCCTACTCTCTCTTCTAATATTAATTCAGCAAGTTTATTATCTGCCATTTTCCAGCAATTAATTAATTCCTCTCGAGAAAGAGAGTACGCGTGCTCAATAGTTTCTCGAGGGCTTTCCCCTAAATACTCAAAATCTATTTTCATTTGATGAAAGCAGAAAAGGAGAGCGATTACAATATGAATTGATTTCTCTTTTGTACTTCCGATAATTTTATCGATTTCTTTTTCATACTCTTCATTAGATAACATTCCAACTATTTTTCTGGTTTTGTCTCCAGCCCACACATGATATTCGGCTAAATGTCTAGAATCCATTGTTTTCTACTCTCTAAAATCAATTCTTCACTTGTCGAAACCTAAATGTGTTCCCTTAAAATGCTTTTTTTTACCGATAATATTGAGTCAGTGATATTTATGTTTGCCGATTATTCGCAAAAATTAGCTAAATTGATTGTAAATTACTCAGTTGGTGTTCAACCAGGTGATAAAGTTTTAATAAACACTTCTACTAATGCAGAAGAATTGACAAGGGAAGTTTACCGTGAAATTCTTATTGCAGGAGGAAATGTTGTTCGAATAAATTTTGGTTTCGATAGTCAGGAAGAAATTTTCTACAAATATAGTTCGGACGAGCAGTTACAATTTGTTGATCCACTTTATGTTGAAACTTGGAAACAAATTGATAAAATGATTGCCATATACTCAACATTTAATACTAGGGCCTTAACTAATGTTTCTCCAGAGAAAAAGGCAATGGTTGCTAAAGCACGTACAGAAATTACTAAGATCTATCTAGATCGCGCTGCGAAAAAGGAATTACGTTGGAATTTATCCCCTTTTCCATGTAACTCATTCGCTCAAGAAGGTAACATGGGACTCCAAGAATATATCGAATTTGCCTACAAGGCGTTAAATTTACATAGAGATGACCCTGTTGCATATTGGAAAGGAATTGAATCAGAACAAGAAAAAATCGTTAATATTTTAAATAAAGGGTCTGAAATGCGAATCATTGGACAAGATACAGACTTAGTTCTTGGAATTTCTGGACGAATTTGGGAAAATTGTTGTGGTCATGAGAATCTTCCTGATGGTGAGGTCTTTACCGCTCCTCATGAGGATAATGTAAATGGAACCGTGAGATTTACTTTCCCAGGTATCTATCAAGGACAAGAAATAGAAGATGTGAAATTAACATTTAAAGATGGAAAAGTAGTCGATTCAAGTGCAGCCAAGGGTAATGACTTGTTAAATAAAATCCTTGAAATTCCAAATGCTAATATATTGGGTGAGCTAGCAGTTGGAACCAATTACGGGATTCAAACTTTCACAAAAAATATGTTATTTGATGAGAAGATGGGAGGTACTATCCATTTAGCTCTAGGATCAGGCTATCCTGAAACGGGTTCTAAGAATGAGAGTGCGATTCATTGGGATTTACTTAAAGATATGAAAGGTCCAGACGCAAAAATAATGGTAGATGGAGATATAATTTACAAAGAAGGCCAATGGCTTATTCATTGACGGAACTTAAAGAATTAAAAAAGATAATTAGTATAGTGACTCCATCCTTATAAACTTTGAATTTAGGTTAATTTCAATTCCATATGAATATCCTCTGGTTCTTGTTCATATTTTTTCTGATCTATTTCCTTTGCGAGTTTAAACCCACGTTTCATATAGAAATTTACAGTATTTTTAGATGGTGTTGCAGAAACATAAAGCTTTTTTGCTCCTATCTTTTTTGCTTTTTTCTTTACCAATTCAATAAGAGCAGTACCTACTCCTTTCTTTCTATAAACTTTACTCACCCAAAAACCTGCAATATCTAATTGATCTTTTTTTCTTCCAATAAATTCATTATCCAAAGCAATGATTCCTACAAGTCTTGAATCCATGAAAGCCCCGAATATCTGGCCCCCTTTATCATCTATATCAAGGAGAGAGATAATATGAGTTTGAATTTGTTGTTGATTCCACCTAGGAATTTGCCAGTGTTCTTCCTTTAGGTCCAATTTACTTTCTTTGTAATAATAGATATTGTTAATTACTTCAGTTCGGTCAATTTCAGTCATCCTATTGACTTCTTCTTTATTCAATAAATGATAATCCATAATAAACATCACAATAACTTCTAATAATCAGATTTCAGTTGTTAACGAATTAGTTAGCAAAGAGAACTGGTTCTAATAGTAATTATATAAAATTATCGATTCTCTTGAGGAGGAAGGAACTGATACAAACTAAAGTCTGTCTAAGTTAATTCTTTATCTCCTGATTTCCATTTATATTGTATAAACTTCAATTAAAGCTGGAATGCGATAGTTACTAGATTTTTTGCATCCTCAAAGACGCTTTTCGTCACAATTCCTAAATCATGTTCGTCTACGTTGAACCGTAAGCTAAACATTCTGCTAAACGAATCTAGCGCATTTGAAGAGAATTTTGTGATCTTATCTGCAACCAAGACGCATAGAAATGATTCATGGTAGGAAAGAGCTATTCTCTTATCTTGGAACTGTATTTGTGTCATTTTTGTAGTTTCTATCATTTCTGAAAAAAGGTTTAGGATCGCATAAACCCCCCCAGAAAGTAAAGCATCCTTATCTATCGATGTTTTAGTAAAAACGTGTTCAAAATCATACGAAAATAAGGGTAATCCCGCAAGATTTACAACCATTAATTTCTCGAGTTTATGAAATTGAAGGAATCCAGCAGGAGATCGTAGATAAGAAGATAAAATCAGAATACTACCAAGAATAACACCGAAGTGAGGAGCGATATGTCTAAGAAAAACAGTGAGATTAGGGTCTAAGAAATTACTAAAAACGTAGCCAGTAACCACAATAAGGGTCGTATAACCGTAATATGAGAGAACAGTTAGTTGTAAGTACATAATCTGTTTCCTCTGTATTCCAAAAGTCCCTTTCTTGACTTCAGATAAAGTGAAAAAGGTGATGATAACAACATAGATGACAAAATATGAAGCTGGAAAATTCGTAGAAACAAGAAGGGTTAAAATCAGAAGGATAAGTGATGATGAATCGATATTGCTAGAAACTGGTATAATTTCAGGAAAAATCACCTTGTAGATAACATTTAGCATAAACGCACCCAAAAAGAGTCCATAGATTGAAGCGTGGAGGGGAGAGATTCGTTCATGTAAAAAATAATGTATGAAGAGCATATAAAATCCTGCTGATGCTCCTCCAAAGAAGGGGAAAAGAGACACAACGAAGTTACCCTCAGCTAAATAAAAACCAACAGGATCATTCATATTTACTAGAAGTAAAAATGCTTCTGTAAGCAAAAAAACTAGAAATAAGGCATGCACGCTAAAGAGTAATCCTATTACAGTTATTTTATTTTCCTTCCATTTCATTCCAGAATAGATAATGAGTATTGTAATCAGTGGAATTTCTAGTAAGAATGTTGCCAGACCAATTAAACTGATTATAGAAGTTGACATTTGGTTTTTCCCTACCTTTATTGAAAGATGGGGTTTTTACAATAATTCAATCATTTCCATCGATTTCGATTATATAAACCTAATTAATTTATAAAAGTTAATAGATAGATATTCAAAACGATAATCTCAGGGATTTCCTTCAATAAAAGGAAAAATGAGGAAGAAAGTCATAACAAAAGTTTTTATGAATCTGAACAATAAATTAGCTACATAGAATAACGTGTTTAGAAAAATGAGGTTTTTTACGTTGGAAGAAGGTCTCTCCCTCCGAAACATCTTTAACTGATTGGTTCATACAACATCTTGAAAAAGCATTCCTAAACGCGGTTAAAGCTGACAGGATAGAGGATGTAGGGTTACATCCCTCACGATGGAAACTAGCTACGGCAACGAGCTAGTTGATGACTTCATGTAAATAAAATTGACTAAAAAATCAAGATTTTTACTAATTTTAATAACCTAAACCAATTCAATTGAATCTTCTGACAGTAATGAGAAATAAAATTGAAGAAGTAATACAGCTGAATGTTTTCTCAATGTCTTTCGGTTGTCTGGTCGTTTTCACGATACCCTGCTCCATGTGGAAAGCCAAACAACCCAGGTTTAACCATCGGAGCGTGAAAATCCTCCTTTGCCCATGGTGCAGGAAATTTCTGAAAGATAGATGTAGCGATCAAAGCGAATGTCTGGGTGGCCACATATAATAGGTAGTTATTGTAAAACAATAGAAATAAAAGACATATTGCTACGTTTGGTATATGGGAGACTAATGTTTTTATCATAATAGACCTTGGAGTATCATGTTCTGGGCTGACTCTTATATCCCAGAAATAATCCTGGATGAAATATTGCCATGTACCCATGCAGACGTAAGAGCATAGGTAGATGACCCATTTTGGCAGTGAAGTCATGTTCCACAGGTGGTAGAAAGATAGTAAGAGCTGACCCGTACTGATGCCCCAAAGTAAACCAAATACGATCTCTGAACCGATGTAATATTTACGGTCAAAAGTGAGCGTCATACGTGCCCATAAGATCCAGTATGCAAAGAAAATATAGATAAAGCAGAAAATGCAAAAGATGATCCATATAGAGTCTGCCAGCTGTCCACTTGTTGCAATTGGTTGTTTTAATAGTGTTTCCAAGCTGCCTGTTGCAGCTGAAACAATATTACAAAAAGCAAAATAGATCAATGCACGGACCCAAGCCGCTCCCGGTTTATATACATCTATGGGGAGTCCTCGATACTTAGTGATGTAAACACCTATCATGGTGATGAAAAAAATAGTGACAGCTGTGATGTAATAACCAATGATCATCTTATCACGACAGGATTATGATGATAAACAGTATATAAGACCAACAACAGATCCTTATATTAGTTTTAGTCAAATAAATAGTGATTATTATTGCATCACGAAAGTAAGAATGGATAGACTTTTTAAAAACCAGAAAAGACTGTTTCAAATTAATTAGAAATCCCTTCTAGATAAGAATAATCTTCTGAAATTGTAGAAATTGTTGAATTTTTTCACTCAGTTTGGTGATTTTTTTAATGGATAATAGACTTCACAAGATTTTGGGGATTACTACTCTTAATTCAGACGCCAAGCAGTTTATTTCTAAAGCAGTGAGTTTAATCTTCATCTATACATTTATTGTTATGATAACAAACACATTTCTGATTCTTTTCACATTAGAGTTTTTATCATTAACTGAATTAAGCATAATACTAGCTCTTCAAGCCATTCTACAAGCTATATCTGATTATCCAACAGGAGCGATTGGGGATTGGATAGGTCAACGATGGATTCTATTCATTGCAGCATTGTCATATGGTATAGGTTTTATTCTCCTTTCTCAAGCAGATGATGTAATTAGTGTTTTAATACCATTTCTATTAATTGCTTTTGCTCGAAGTCAGGAGTCTGGAGCTTTTATCTCTTGGCTTGATAATAATTACAAGTATTATGTACATGAGGATGACGATAGACGTATTTATTCCCGATTTTTTGGAAAATATACCATGCTCCATGAAATCATATATGCAGGTTCGTTTATTGTAGGAGGAATTACCGTAACTTTGTTTAATCGGTCATTTCTATTCCTATTACAAGGTATTTCCTTAACCTTGATATCAGTGATCTTTTTATTACTTATCCGAGATCACAAAGCATTCAAGCGAGAAAAACCTAAATTCAAAAAGTATTTTCACTACCTTGGTGGAGGTGTTCTCACCGTTACGAAAAACAAGACTCTACGATTAATGATCCTTGGTTTGATCATTTCTGGAACTGGTTTTGCAGTTTGGAGTGGATTAATTCTATTTCCACTCTATGAGGGTTATGCAAAATCAGATAGTTCTACAGCAATATTACGATCAACTATATTCATTCTTAGCGCCATCTGCACTGGTATAGCAGGAAGTCTTTCTGTGCGTATCCATAATATGCAGAAATGGCTTTCCATAGGTATTCTTAGTACAGATGTGTTATTTTTTCTGGGAATGTTCATTATGCTAGTAATAAGTCCAATTCCTACTAAATTCAATCTTTTATCATTAATTATTGTAGTTCTTTTCTTTACTTTTGCCTTTAGTCCTCGTTATATAGTTGATGTTCTGAAACCGCGTTTTTATTTAGACGTAATTCCTGATCATAACCGTAATGCGATATACTCGCTTATTCCAACTGCAATTCTTATTATAAGTATATTTGCTATTCCTTTAGGAGGGATTATGATTGAGACAATAGGCTTAGAATCTACGATTCTAGTTCTAGCTGTAAATGGACTTATTGGATCTAGCTTAACTGCTTGGGCGGTTTATGCGCATCAAATTGAAGATAAATTTGACGAAAAAGTATCTGAAATATGCTGTCCTATTTTTCCAAGCAAAATGGTTGATACTCAAGCTATTATCCCCCTTAGTTTACCGTGTTGTTGGTCTTTTGACCCAGTAACTAATTACATTTGGCGCCAACTGCAAGAGACTGTTCTTGAGGATAAGATATTTGATGAAGATGAATTAATTCTTTTAGAGAAAATTATGTTTAATGTTAAGGAGTATGGGAAGATTCTTGAGGATGCCATTACTAAGGGAATTATTGATAAGAGCCAACAGGAACATTTAGAAAATGCCCGAAATAAAATATGGATCGAAGCACATAATATTGCAGTGTTGAACGATGGTCTATCAGAGGAAGTCCAAAAAATCTTTAGTGTTTTAAGAAGTATCATGGATCAATTAGATATTAAGAGTGTATTTAGGATTTAACGAGGAATTTTCATGTCATCCATTACTAAAGCTATTACCCAGGATCTCCCTGAAGTATTAAAGTTATTAAAACTAGTAGATCTTCCCTTTGAGGGAGTTAAAGAGCATTTCCAAAACTTTTTCATTGTAAGGAATGATAAAATGACCGTAGGAGGCATTGGAATTGAAATCTATGAAAATGTAGGTCTTCTTCGTTCGGTAGCTGTTCATCCTTCGTTTCAGGGGAAAGGCATCGGTCAGCAAATGGTAAGTAAAATAGAGGAATATTCCGCTGAAAAGGAATTGCATAATATTTATTTGCTGACAGATACAGCAGAGAAATTTTTTTTGAAATTAGGTTACCAATTAATTTCAAGAGAAGAAACTGATACGAGGGTCAAGCAATCAATTGAATTTACCACGCTTTGTCCATCTTCACCTGTTATGATGAAGAAAATTACCTCGATTTAATTTCTTGAATATTTTTATAGACAGGTTGATGGATAAATGGTACAACGCAAACCTCTTGCTTATTTAGCTATTGTTATAGCATCTATTTGTTGGGGAACATCATATACTGTGGTGAAAATCGGGTTAACTTATTTAGATCCTCCTATACCTCCAATGGGGTATCTTACATTACGTTTTACCTTAGCATTAGTAATCTTGTCTCCTTTCTTATTAATTGGTAAAAACCGAAACGATTTATTGGTGTTAATCAAGAATAAATATATCGTCATATTGGGGTTGGTAAATGGGAGTTCGTTTATTTTCCAATTTCTTGGTCAAGCTGGAACGACAGCAGCAATTGCAACGCTAATGGTAAACACATTTTTAATTTCAACACCTTTTTTTGCGATTTTATATAACTGGAGAAAAAGTTTCATCAAGAATAATTATCGGGATAATCCTAGGATTTATTGGAGCGGCAATCACTTCGATTAGTGTATTAACGACTGAGGTTCCTGAAAATGAAATATGGTTATTCATTATTAGTACTATTTTCGTCCTTGTATCAGGTTTAATCTGGGGAGCATATGGTGTTATTTCACAGATATTGAATAAGAGAGGTTTTGAAGAGGGAATTCACGAAATGAATAATGTCACGGCTATATTTGGTGCTTCCAATTTTTATTCTGTCATTTTGATTTCTATTACGATGATTTTCTTAAATCAGGTTCCCACTACCCTAACTGCAAACTCTTGGGCTGCAATTGCATATTTAGCAGTAATTAGCACTTTATTACCATTTATTCTGTATATTTTTGCTAGCCAAATGATTCCTCCAACTGAATTAAATGTTATAACTTTGTTAAATGTGATAGTTGGGCTTTTTTTAGCAACACTGGTGTTATCAGAGAAATTGACTGTATTTGGTTTATTCGGTAGCGGATTAATCGTTCTCTCAATATACATTGCGAGTACTAGTGAACGAAAACAACCAATTTCAGGATAAACTTTTTCTTTTCATTCCCGACAAAATATCTCATTGCATTTGTATAGGAATTAGGTTTTTTAACCAGTATACCTTTGTCCATTCCTGAAAAATAGGATATATTATTTTGTATGAAGTGTTCGATAAGTCTATTTGTGTATCCATAATTGGACAAAAATTGTAAAGAGGTTCTGAATGTGATTATCCGCGAGTTCCTTTGTATTCATGAATACGGAACGGTAATTTTTCATAGAAAATATCAACCCCAAGAAGATTCTACAGACATAATTTTACGATCTGGTTTGATTTCTGCATTGTATAACTTTGCAACCGAAACTGAAAAGGACTCAATAGATTTTCTCCGAATGGAGAAAGTTCAATTATTTTTTAAGAAGCACGACCTTCTCCTCTTTGTGATATTTATCGATTCTTCCATAAGTCCAAATTTGGTAAAATTATGTGAAAGAAATTTCGATTTGCTTCAGAATACGTTTTTTAAACGATTTCCTGAAGTCCAGTGGCAGAGAGAAATCATTGATTTAAGTGATTTCGAATCTTTTAATAACGATGCTGATAAAATTCTCACTGCACTTGGAAAAAAGCTCAGTCTGTTACAATTCTTAAATGATGACGGATTATTGTCAGAAGAAGAATATTTAGAATCAGAAATTGGTAGTTTAGGGGCAAAAGTTGGAACTAAATTACTAGAAAGAAATCATGATCAATTAGCTCATGCTTTAACCCAAAATAGAGAATATGCATTGTTGGAAGTGGATAAGATATTATCATATTTAGATGCAGAACATATAGAACGTAGCGATAATCAATTTACTTTGCATTGCTCTATGTGCTATATTTGTGATGAAACTGAATCTGATTGCTTTTTTAATGAACTTTTGACAACATTATTTACTCCGCTTAACTTAGAACTAAAGATACGAATTCAGAACTTAAAAAGAGAATTTTTAGAGTAGTTCTTTTTTTACAATGTAACCCATAGTTCTCTTGCATATATTCTTAGCATATCAATATACATTAAAGCATTGAATTTATTATTCAGTAATAGTGAATACTTCCATCATCACAAATGAGGAATAACTTGTGTCTTCAGCTTCTGAAAGTAGCGAACTACGTAAATATGGACTTGAATATATTCAAGATTTAGCTAAAGATCGTAAACTAGCAATGGAAAACCTAGGAGTAGCCCTATCTTCTTTTAAATCACGATTGAAACAATCAAATATTGCTACTCGACGTGAAGATCGTGAAATCATTGATAAATCAATAAAATCTTTAGACAAAGATGCTAGGCGAACGGTTGAGAACCAATTAACACAAATAACACTAAAATCATTTAAGTGGATAAAAAATATTCTCATTCGAGACGAAAAAATCATTATCAAAGAAGAACGTAAGGATGAGGAATTAGTTAATTCACTCCAAGAAAAACTCGAAACTCTTTCTTCGGAAATCCAACAATGGAAACAGAGTAATCAAACGTTAGAAAGCCAAATGAGATCGAAGGAAGCTGAGATTCAGGATTTAAATCGTAATCATAATCGAATTAATGAGGAATTGCAACAACAACTTACGATTGAACGATCTCGGATAGATTCTCTTAATTCTCAGATCTCTACAAATCAAGAAACAATTCAAGACCTTCAGCAGCAGTTAGAGGATAAAGTTACTCAATTTACACTGGTACAAGAGCAATCAACCGCTACAAATTTACTATTGATTGATAAAAAAGCTGAGATTTCTAAATTAAATAGCGAACTTAAGAGTATCAATGAATCTCTTGATTCAACGAGTCAAGATGCAATGGCTGTGTGGGCTCAGAGCTATCAAGAACTGGAGTTAAGTCACCAGGAAACTATTGCAAAGTTGAAAAGTGAATATGAAGAGATGATAAAAAACAGAGTTGAGGAAAACAACGAAGCTCATCAAAAGGAGCTTACTCAGCAAACGCATAAGTTCGATGATGAGAAAAGTAAATTAGATACTCAGGTCAATGAGTTAAATATCATTAATGAAGATCTAAGTGAAAAATTCTCAAAAGCAGACTCCGAAATATCAACTATTACTCAGCAGAAAAATGAGTATCTAAATGAGTTAAGTGACAAAAAGAACCAGATTGAGGAAGTTAAAATAGAGTTAGAAGAAATTAAGTCTCAGAAAGAAGAAAGTTATGAAGAATCTGTCGCAGAATTCAAACAATCAGTAAATAAACTTTCTAATGTGAATGAGTATATCGACACAATCCTTTCGTTATCTAACTACGCTCCTATCGCAATTCTACTAAGAATGAATGGCGAAATGAAATTGGAACACCTCGCGAAAAGTGTAGGTATGGATCCTATTGTGTTAGACAATCAGCTTCAACCATTAAATCAGCGAGATTTGATCGATATCCGTAGAGATGGATTAGTAGTCGCGAAAATCCCATCACGAGAATATTGATTTGATATTATCAATGAATTATTCATTGAGACTCATTTTATTGACCTATTTTCTAAATATCAAGTTATATTGTTTTCTCCTTGTTAATAAGAAACAAATATCCATAGTTTGAGATCTAAACATATGCCCTAATAATAAATAAAGGAAATTTTTACTAACACGTAATACACAATCCTAAACAAGTAAAATTCTAAAGAAGGTTAAATATTATGTCAGAAAGAAGTAATTCACATTTCTATGTTGGATCACTTATTACAAGTGCATTAGGAGGGCTTCTCATAATTTTATTCGATTTTGCGTCATGGTATAATTATGATCCTCGAATTTATGGTTGGATTGGTCTGAATTTGGAAAATATCGGTTCAACACTGCTTCTTTGGCCTATTATAATATTAACTTCTGGTTGTTTGTTCTTTTGTACATATATTTCTTTCATTGGGTTGAAATTTCCTGAAGATGATGTTAGTCCTTCTCTGTTGCATTACAGTTTTATTGCTGCAATAGTGGCTTGTGTGATTATCCTTATTGGAGGTTTTATATTTGTTGTGGCGATGTTAATGGATGAACCAACAGAGTGGGGATTCGATGTAGGATTTTACGGAGGATTAATTGGATCTGCGTTAACCATTGTTCTTCTTTATCTTGCTAAATCAAATCAATAACGGATGATCATTTTTTCCTTGATCTTATTATCTACCGTTCATTTCATAATAGGCGTCTAACAACAAATATAGGAATTTTTTGCTAGTGACTTGTTATTGGAAATGAAGTCGATAAAGTTATTATAACAATAAATAAATAAGAAAAATATAAGAAAAAAGCAAAATGAGGAAAAGGGATAATTTTTTGAAAACAAAGGAACTCCCCTTTGAGAAAGTGAAGATTAACGATACTTTCTGGAATCAAAGATTAAAGATGAATTCAGAAGCTATCTTATATCAATGGGACCAATTAGAAAAAACACGTTGTATTGATAATTTTCGTATCCTCGCAAAGGAAAAACAAGGTTTTCGAGAAGGGTGGTTTTTTTCCGATTCTGATTATGGTGATGAAATTTTTGATGGAAGTTGGATAATTAGGGGGAAAACTGTTGACGGAACTGATCTTATAGCAATTCCATACATTTTTTGGGCCAATCGTGGAAAATCGGAAATGACCGTAATGGTTAATATTTGAAGGTTTCAGTTTGATTAAAGCTGTTATTTTTGATTTAGGTGGAGTTATGGTAGAGAATCCTGCATCAAAGATGAAAAAATTTCTTTCAAACGTGTTAAACATTTCAGAAAGAGCGTTAGTAGATCGAAGTTCTCCGTATATAGCAGATTTTCAAAAAGGGTTAATTTCTGAAGAGGAACTGTGGAAAAAAGTGACAATAAATCCTTGGAACCAGCAGGAATTCGGGGATTCAATATGGAAAAGAGCAATTGAAGAAGCTTATTCTCCTAAAAAGGAAATGTTTTCTTTGATTAACAAGTTAAAAAAATTTGATCTGAAAATTGGCATACTCTCAAACACCGAAATACCAGTAGTTGAGTTTTTTCAAGATCAAGATTTTAGTATGTTTGATGAAATAATCTATTCTTGTTTGGAGGGATTGAGAAAACCAGAAAAGGAAATCTATTTGTTAAGCATTAATCGAATCGGGTGTAAACCTGACGAAATTATTTTTGTGGATGATCGAGAAGAAAATGTTATTGCAGCGAAACAATTAGGGATTCATGGTATTCAATTTCTAAGCTCTGATCAAGTAAAAAAAGACATCGAGTCAATAACGGGTTTAAACCTTGTTGAAAAAGAGTAAAAATAGGCTATACACAAAATCAATAGGTTAATCATGATTAACTAAAATCCATTCATCAGTGCTCCTTTAAATCGAGATAACGATTAATGGTGATGATTTTTGAATAATGAAAACATTTCTGATTGGACCCCAGTAAAAGCGCAATTAATGACACGGTGGAGCAAAAATATCTCATCAGAAACACCATTACCGGAATACCCGCGACCTCAACTTAAACGTGAGAAATGGTTGAATTTAAACGGATTGTGGGATTATACAATTACTCGAAAAAAGATTACGGCCGTTGATCAAGTAAAAGAATATACAGGAAAGATTTTGGTGCCCTTTCCTATTGAATCAGGATTATCAGGCGTTTGTACTAAACTCGGTCCAAAGGATAGACTTTGGTATAGACGGTTTTTCACTATTCCTGAAACTTGGAATGAGCAAAAGATTCTTCTTAATTTTGGTGCTGTGGATTGGGAAGCTACTATATGGGTTAATAATGCAAAAATTGGAACCCATAAAGGTGGATATACTCCTTTTACGTTTGATATAACAAATTATTTGACTCAATCAGAAGAGAATGAACTTGTTGTCTCTATATTGGATCCTACTGATAAAGGCCAACAAGAAAAGGGAAAACAATTCTTGAAGCCCAAAATAGTGTTTTATACTGCAGTTTCTGGTATTTGGCAGACTGTATGGATGGAACCAGTATCAGAGCATTACATCAGAAAAATAAATTTAACACCAGATGTTGATGAAGAAACGCTAAACATTTCTATTGATGCTGGTTCTTTTGACAATTTAAGTGTGAAAGTCAAAGTAATAGACGAGAAAAAAGAAATAATTTCAGTAGAAGGTCCTGCAAATTCAATCGACATTCTTAAGCTACCTAGTCCAAATCTTTGGAGTCCTGAATCCCCTTTTTTGTATAATTTGACCATCGATTTACTATTTGAAGGAAAGATCGTTGATTCAATTGGCAGTTACTTTGGCATGAGGAAAATTGAGACTGTAATGGATGAAGCAGGAAACCCTCGAATTGCTTTAAACAATAAACCCCTATTCCAGTATGGGTTATTAGACCAAGGTTACTGGCCAGATGGATTATACACTGCTCCTACAGATGAAGCTTTGAAGTATGATATTGAAATCACTAAAGAACTTGGATTTAATTTAATCAGAAAACATGTTAAGGTCGAATCTGCAAGATGGTATTATCATTGTGACAAAATTGGTATATTGGTATGGCAAGATATGCCCAATGGAGGGAATTTTAGCTTTCTTTTTTACCAATATCTTACACAAGGGCGTCGAAAGAAGTCTGTTCGAGATAGTTATTATCAGGAGCTTAATGCCATGATACAATGCCTCTATAATTCTCCATCTATTATTGTTTGGGTTCCATTTAATGAGGGTTGGGGACAATTTGAAACAGAGAAGGTTGTAGACACGATCAAGCAATTGGATTCTTCTCGACTTATTGATGCGGCTTCAGGATGGTTTGATAAAAAAGTTGGACACATTAAAGATATTCACAAGTACCCAGGCCCAAAGATCCCTGAGATTGAAAAAACACGAGTTGCGGTACTGGGGGAATTTGGAGGACTAGGATACATCAAAAAAGAACATACATGGGTACCGAATAAGATATTCGGATTAATTAGGTATTATCATGGATTTAGGAAATCCAAGAGTGAAGATGATTTCTTTCAAAAGTATTCCGAATTATTAACACAGCTTAAACCTCTGATCTCACAAGGATTGTGTGCGGCCATTTATACACAAACTACAGATATTGAAGGAGAAATAAATGGTTTATTGACTTATGACAGGGATATTATTAAAATAGAACCAGATAAATTAAAAAAATTACATTCAAAGTTATTTAATCAAGGATGAACAGTATTCAAAGGATTTCTCCTCTTTTTGAAGAAGTTTTTAAATTTCATTAGAGTGTACAAGGAGAATTTCAACAAAAAAGTGTTCCAATAAAGAATTAAAACATATCAAACACTGGTTAATTGCATAAGATACCTCTGGATTTTGGGGCTAGTTATTTGTTTTTCAATGAAAGATCATCATCTAATAGAAGACGAATATTTATTTCAACCATCCTTCTTATGATTTTCTTTAATGTTTCCTTTAAGTCGCATTCATCAGTTATGGATGATTTTGAGGACAAAATACTATTTTTGTCTGAAAGTGACATCGATTCTGAATTAGCTGTTGCATTGAACAACAGTTTAGGATTGAATAGCGATCTGGTTGATATTTTAACCTCCGAGGATTTAAATACTCTCTTTTTAACCGAGGATTACTTTCATATATATTCAAAAATACTTTTGATCCTTACTCATGTATCAAATCCGTTTAATGATACCCTTGTTTCCCAATTAGATGAATATATTCAATCAGGTGGGATTTTTGGGATTATATCAGCCCATATTTGGCAATTTACAGAAAATTTTCACGATTTAATGGGTTTATCTATCAATGCTGGTCAAAAGATATGGCCAATGGGCAATTCAACAGAGGAGATTACTTTTACTGTTTATAATGACACATTTACACGATCTCCTTATGAATTTGCTAATAATTCTCAAATTACTATGACTGCTGAGATCGGGATTGCTAATTCGATAGAAGATTCTTATAAAATATTAGTTAGTGAAAATACTCCTATTGGAAATGCAACAACGAATACATTTCAAATTGGTTCAGGTTTCGTAATTGCTGCCCCGATATCTCCTGTAAACACAATTTCGGATTCATTCATAAATTTTCTTTCTTCTGTAATCTTATCTAGCGAAAATATGGTTGAAGAGCAAACTACTTCATCTGTAACCAATAATAGTTCAACAAATCCATCTCTTAGGCCTTTGTTAGGTATATCTGAAGAAGTAGTACAAACTAGCGTTATAGTTATTAGCGGATCAGTCTTATTACTTGGATTGGCTTATTTTATTGGAAAATGGAGAAATATTAGGCCATCTGATCAGATTCCAAAGGATTTGAGCATCCTTCAATCATTTTTACTTGCACCAATCATTTTTATCGGAAAAGTTGTTTATCCTCCGATTATTCGAAGAATTGACAGTTATGACGTATTAGAAAACGAAACTCGGAGAAAAATTATTGCAAATCTTGAAGACCGTGATTTTCTTCACTTCAGGGAACTTAAAAGAGAATTGGGAAACATTGGAATATCAAGTCTCAAATGGCACTTACAAGTCTTAGAAGATTTTGAAATTATCAAGAGACAAGTATTCGGGCAATATGAGATATTTCATTTACGGAATTCATCTCCAGAATATGAGTTTCTTGAGTTATATTTTGCAATTAAATCTGGTTTAGGATATCGTGTGGCAAAAGCTTTTAACAAAGAAATGCCTTCTTGGAATCTGACGAGTCTGACGGAATATTTAGGATCCTCGAAAGAATCTATTCGTTATCATTGCAAAAAATTTGAATTATTGAAAGTTCTACGAAGAGAAAATGACCGTTATTTCCTAAATCAACAGAAGGATTATTTGCTAAGAAAGGCATTAATACGACGTCAGAAGATTAATTGATTTTTATTTTTTATCTTAATTAACGAAATATGACGATTTGTTGAATGCTTGATTACAAAGATGAAGTAATAATCAATTCTATACAAAATCATCTACCAAAAAAGTGTTCCTCAAAGAAATTAAATACCCATTTCAATTGTTCATATGACTTTACTCAATTAAAGTTACAAAATAGGTGTTTATGTTGAATAAGCGAATAAAAATTATTATCTTTTCTTCTTTTCTTCTCTTTGGATTATTCCTATTTCATCCAATACAAGCATACACAGATTTAAATTATGCTTTTTCTGATAGTGGAACTCCTCCATCAGATCCATGGATGATAGCTGGAAACGGAGAAAAAATGAATATTACAGCAGGTAATCGAAGTCAGATTCGAACTCAGAGTGGGAATCAAATTCAGCTTCGCACAAATGAATGCGTGCAATTACGAATTAATGAATCAGAAACCAATCCTGCAGGGCCACTATTAAATCAGACTCGTGCTGTGAACAAATTTATGTCTATCCATATGAATCAAACAGCTGCAATGAATGCCACCATGTTTCGAAATTATACGAATCAAGAATTGGATTCTCTTGGAAATGTTTCTACTTTTCGATGGGCTTGGTTCAATACAACTCAAAATCAGTGGCAGTATGCAGGTAAGAATTGGATTGAATACTCTTCTGAAGGAGCGGCAGTCTATTGCAATACAACTCACTTCTCAATTTGGACGATTTTAGCAGATGAGATCGAGGAATTAGAAGACATAACTAAGAATCCGACTCCTGGAACTCCTTTTAATGCCCAAAATGGATCTGGATTTTCTGTTATGGCTGGCAATATGTATCAAATAAAGACTCAGAGTGGATTCACAATTCAATTAAAATTAGACAAAAGCGCTAATGTCACCATTACTGAATATGAAACCCCAAATCGTCAAATGAATAGAGAAAGACACCAGATTCGTACTCAAACAATGTCTATTGAGTCCAATGATTCTTCCGCTCAAATTCAAGCGAATTTCTCCTACACATTCACTAATCAGATAAAAAATCAGTTAGGCATTAATAACATAAATCAATTGAAATTTATGTTTTACAATGAATCTTCTGGTGAATGGGAGGCTCCAAAACATCAATGGTTAGATGGAGAAACACTGTATTGTAATACGACTCATTTCAGTCTTTGGACAGTAACTGAAGAAGATGAAGCAGAAGCGACTCCAAGTTTTACACTTTTTTCAGTATTTCTAGCTCTTTTACCAATATTTCTTTTTAGAAAACAAAGAAAATGAATATTTTCTTTTTCCTTCTTTTTTTTTGTAGATATTTTGTTAGATTATAGCTTATCCTAAATCATAAGGGAATTCTCGAAAAAATAAAAATCCTTTTAAATCAGTTTTAATCCTATATTTCATCGTCCATCTTGTAAAAACAAGCTCTAAATTATTAGTTATTAAAAATAGTTCTAAGTGTAGTGGATTGAGAAACGTGGTTAAAAAAACGATTATGCTAGTTGATGATAAGAAAGACGTTATCAATTTGGGTTCTAGACTTCTTTCATTACAAGGTTATGATGTTTTAACGGCATTTAATGGTGAAGAAGCAATTGATCTTTTAGAAGAATTAGAAACTAAACCTAATCTTGTTTTACTTGATATTTTGATGCCAAAAATTACTGGAATTCAAGTATGCAATTGGATCAAACAGCATCCCGAACTGGCAAATGTACCAGTTGTCTTTTTAACAGCACTCGTAGAAGAAAGTTATAAAGAGAAAGCAAGAAGATCTGGATGCGATGGTTTTGTTTCGAAACCTTTCTCAAATAAAGATCTGCTGAGCGTAATCGAAAAACACATTAGCTAAACCTCAATCTTATAGAGATCTCTTTAGCTCACCAAAAGAAAATTTGATAAATCACGCTCATTGAATGAATGAGTTGCTCGAATAACAAATTTTTTAATGAATAACAATTTGAATGTATATATCCAATTTACTACTTCTTATTTAAGCTAGAAGAATTATAGATTAATCAGTGATATTTATGGAAAGTGATGTTGCAGCTACAAGCCCTCCAAGCGAAGTAGAGTTGAAAAGTGAAGTTAAATCATATCATAACGACAAAATTATGATTATGACCCTAATTGTTGCTACGGTTGTTACATTTCTTCTTTATACTGTTCCTGATTGGGTTTTTTTGGAAATTCCAACAAGAAATATTGTTAGTTTCGTTTTAAGCTTATTTAATATTGACCATTTTTTATTACCTGAAGAAATTGGCAGGTATGTCCCTGAATTTATGAGAGGGGGATCCTTTCCTTTTCTAGAAGCAACCGCTTCTACACCTGGTATTAATATTCCTATATCAAATGGTGATTATTGGATTGTGAAGGCGTGTACAGGCATGCAAGCAGGAGGCTTATTGGTCGCTGTGATACTCGTCACTAATGCAAAATGGTCAAATAAAATTGCAGCTATTCTAGCTATTATTCTCACCCTCTTTGTAACAAATGCTTTGCGAATAGCATTCCATTTATTATGTGTTGTCTTTTTAGTTACCCAATTTGATATGGATCCTGAAACTGCGTTCTACTGGGCTCATGATGTTTCTAGCAAAGTGATAGGTTTCTTTGGAACAATTCTTTTTGCATTAGTAATTGAAAAAATGGGGGTACCAATTATTGATCAGTTTGCGGATTGGTTAGATTGGATTTGGTGGAGATCAGAAAAAATAATATCAAAAATATTCTAAATAAAATATTTTTTTATCATCGGATCTTGTGTTAAAATTGGGGTATACAAATCCTGTACAATATAAGTGCTATTTTTGGCGCAATGACTGAATTCCTTCCGATTGGCAATACGATTGATAATCCTCAGACATTAGAGAATATTGGGATTTCAACAAAAAAAGTGGATCCTTTTCCTTTTTTGTGAAATAAGTTTCATAAGTTTTTGCTACTCTTTCTTCTACTACTTCTTCATATACTCCTTTAACAAAGGACTGTTGATTTCTGGGCAGAAAATTATACAAAGGAATTCCTATCATATCTGCTTCTGAAAAACCTAGTTCAATTCGATTAATAAATCGAATCTTAAAATCAAGATCAAGGATAGTAATGTAATCTTTAGAGGATTCGGAAATTAATTGAAGTTTGGTTTCACTTTTCCTCAAGGCTTCGGTTAATCGTTCTTCAGGGGTTTTCATTTTGAGTTCCTTTGACTAATTGTCATTGTAATTGCTGATTTATCATAAGAATTAACGAAGTAGAGAAAATTGAGTTACTATAGCTGAAAAGTATTTAAATTTTCATTTAAGGTTGGGGAGAAATGTAGAATGGACTTGAATTTAATATAGATAATTAAAGAGATGAATAATATGGAAGAACAACTCTGGCATAAACATAATTGGCCAAATGTTAAAAAAACTTTGGAATATCCAAATGAACCGCTTTATAAAATACTAGAGAATACTGCTGAAAAAAGTGGCGAATTACCGTATACAATCTTTAGTGGAACAACAACCACCTATGCAGAAGCGAATCTTGCTGCGAATAAGGTAGCCAATTTTCTGATAAAAAATGGTGTAAAAAAGGGGGACAAGATAGCGTTATTTTTACCAAATACACCACATTACCCGATTGCTTTTTTTGGGATTCTAAAAGCAGGAGCAGTAGCTGTCACCTGTAATCCAACTTATACTAAAGATGAGTTAAATTATCAATTGAAAGACTCAGAAGCAATATATGTATTTGTATTTGACCACGAAAGGTTTGCGCCAACAGCTTATGAAGCGATAAAGGGAACGAAAGTTAAGAAAGTAATAGTATGCAGTGCTAAAGATTTTCTCTCAAAAATGAAAGGAATTCTTGGCGGATTACTTGGAAAAGTGCCCAAAAGCCCTTATTATGAAGATGAAGTTACATTATTCTTTAAGGATGTTATGCAATCAGACGCGACTAAACCTAGAGAAATTGAAATAGATCCTAAAGAAGACTTAGCTATGCTCATTTATACTGGTGGAACGACAGGAGTCCCAAAAGGGGTAATGTTAACTCATCTTAACCTGTATGCAAATGTTCTTCAGCTAGATGAATTTGTTTGGATGCATCCAGATGATGGAAGCGAGCCATACAAACTCCGTTATGGGAAAGAAGTTTACGTTGGGGCTCTTCCTTGGTATCATTCCTATGGTTTAACTTTAACAATGATTGGTGGAGCTTATAAAGCAGCATTGGTAATCCCTATTCCTGATCCTCGTGCGGGAAAACCTCCTCTTTCCGTTGTTCTTGACGCTATTAATGACCACAAAGTTACTGTTCTTCATGCTGTTCCGACTATTTATGCTGGAATTGTAGCAATTTATTCACAAGAACCAGAAAGGTGGGATCTTACCTCAGTTCTTGGATGCGGTTCTGGAGCAGCCCCATTAGCCCCAGAATTGGCGAAGAATTTTGAAAGAATTACAGGTGGTACAGTATTCGAAGCCTATGGTCTTTCAGAAACTTCTCCTTTAGCCACACTTAATCCTACCAATAAAACTCAGCGGAAGTTTGGATCAGTTGGGTTTCCAGTATCGGATTCCTATGTCAAAATTGTTGATCTAGAAACTGGTACTAAAGAATTACCAATTGGAGAAGATGGTGAAGTCGCTTTGGCTGGACCCCAAATCATGAAAGGCTATTGGAATAGACCAGAAGCTACTGCGGAAGTATTTCGAGAATTTGATGGAATCAAGTTTTTCTTAACTGGAGATATTGGTCATTTAGACGAAGAAGGTTATACATTGATAACAGATAGAAAGAAAGATATGGTAATCGTTGGTGGTCTGAAAGCATATCCAAGAGAAATAGAGGATATCTTGTATGGCCATCCTAAAGTCAAACTAGCAGCTGTTCTTGGACTTCCTAATGAAGACGATCCTACAACTGAATATGTAGCTGCTTATCTTGTGTTAAACGATGGAGAAACTGCAACTGCAGAAGAAATTATCGAATGGTGTCGAGATAAAATGGCGGGATATAAGCGTCCTCGAAAGGTTGAATTCCGCGATGAGCTCCCTCTTTCTACCATTGGAAAGGTACTCCGAAGAGTGATTAAAGAAGATGAATTGAGAGGTAAAGAGGAGAAGTAGCTATAACTCTCATCCATTTTTCCCTTTTTTTATTTGATTAGCTCCCCTTTTTTTTTCTATTCGTTTCCTTAATTGTTTTTAAATAGCCACATTTGGCTCTGAATTGAACCTTTTATCCTTTTTTATTTAGGCAAGATGAGCGAGTTAAGCAAATAATCTCATTGTTTCAGCATGTCATTACATTAAACCTATTTTTTAAAGCTAAGAAGCAGATTTTATCAAGTTAGAAATAAATTGTTTATCTGAAATCACGTTATTTGAACTCCTACGTGATATTAAACTTCCTGTCATTAGTAGAAGAAAAATAAAAAGAAGAGAGTCTGAAATGCGAAAACAAAAAGTCTTTTTAGCCGGAGCTTCAGGATCGATGGGATTTGAAGCTTTTAAAAACCTCTGGGCAAGAAGAGCTGAATTTGATATTATCCTACTACAGCGGCCTAGTCAGAAAAATAAGAAGCTATTCAAAAAATACGAAAAAGAGTGTAATATTGACTCTATTCAAGGTAAAGGCATTGTGGAAGGGAATGGTCTAAAGATTGTCTGGGGAGATGCAACAAATTATGATGATGTTTTAGAGGCATGTCTAGGGATAGATTGGTGTTTATGTCCAATGGCATTTATTAGTCCTGCCGCAGACCATAATCCTGAGATGGCTAAAGCAGTTAATACAACTGCTATAGAACATATTGTCAAAGCAATAGAAGCTCAACCAAATGGATCAAATCACATTAAATTTGTTTATACTGGTACTGTAGCTGAAACTGGAGATAGATTGAAAACTATACATTGGGGTAGGGTTGGAGACCCACTTAAACCTTCTATTTTTGATTTTTATGCAGTAACTAAAATAGGAGGTGAGCAGGCTGTTCTCGAATCAAATATAAAACATTGGGTTTCATTAAGACAAACTTTCATTATGACTACAGATGATATGGAAGATTCGATAATGTTTCACCAGCCTATTGATAGTTTCATGGAGAATAATACTAAAGAAGACGCTGGTCGTGGCTTGATTAATTGTTTGGATATTCCAGACGATTCTGACTTTTGGCGTAGAGTCTATAATATGGCAGGAGGTCCTTCTTGTAGAACCACTTATTATCAATTGCTGAAAAGAGCAATGGGTATGAATGGGTTAAGACTAGAAAAAGTCTTTGACAGAAAATGGTTTGCTCTTCGGAATTTTCACATGCAGTTTTATGAAGATAGCTATGTATTAAATGATTATATTAGTAATTGGAATGAATCAAATGAAGTTTATTACCAACGTATGGCCAAAAATCGATCTTTTACACTGAAAATCATAGCAAAATTATGCAAAAAGGTTTCTTTTATCAGAAATCTTGTTGAAAAAGAAACGTATAAAAGAATGAAAGCTTTAGCATCAACCAAGAATGGTACACTTTACTGGTATGAAAATAAAAATGACATGAGAATTAGTGCCTTCTATAGGGATTATAAAACATATGAATCTATCCCTGAGTGGGGGATCGACATGCCTGAGATGGATTCCACTAAAATCGATTGGCATAGGCTTAGTCATGGGTATGATGAATCGAAGGAGCAATTGGATATAGGAGATTTGAAAAGTGCTGCGCGTTTCCGAGGAGGAGAATGTATTTCAAAAGAATGGGACGGTGATATGTATGCAACCCTTGAATGGAAATGTGCATTTGATCATGAATTCAAAGGAAAACCTTATACAATTCTCAAGGCGGGTCATTGGTGCCCAGAATGTCTAGCTCCACCATGGAATTTTGATGAAATTGCAAAAATAAATCCTTTCTTTGCTCAGGTGTGGTATCCCAATCATGATAAAGATGAACAAAATTTTTATCCTGAGGATTGTTACAAGGATATCGTTGGAGATTAACAATACTGCTGAATAGTTAATTTTTCAATGATTATTATTCTCATTTATGATTTTTATAATGGCATTTGCTATTTCTTGTCTGCCTACATTAGTATATGCACTCGAAATTATCGAATTGGGTAGGATTTCTTCAGAAAGAACTACTTTGTATAAATCTTTTAATGTTAGTGTGATTAAATCTATCATGTCAACTTTATTCAAACAAATTATGATTTGTTTATCTCTTATTCCCTGATTTTTAGCTATTTTTAGCCATGTTGAGATATTATAAAGCGTACTAGTTATCTTCTCATGAAAAATTTATATTTCATTTCAAAATTGTTTTCCCCAGAAATTTGAAGAGTGAAGTTCCTGTACACATTTTTCTTTGGTTAAGTTGTAAAACTCCTTCGTTGGGTAACTTAAATCATGAAATTCAATAGAATATTCCTCTAGATCGAGAATTACCAGGGAGACTGTGCTTCCAGAACCGTCTCTTGGTTGTCCTATAGACCCAGGATTCAGTATAACTTGGCCTTCATCAGGTTCAAATTTAAATTTCTTTGGAAAATCAGAATCTTTCCCCCCTTTCTTATCACCGATAAGCGACCAGTAAGAAGGTTTGTCTCTCGTTGCGATAAACCTTTGATGAGTATGACCAGTAATAATCATACCTGTATCGTCTAAATTTTTTTCTTCTTCGAGACGATGAATTAAGAGATCATACCGCTGGATAGGCGGTGGTCTTAAATAGGTACTAACATTAGCTCTCTGATTGTTTGAGGGAATTCCGTGGACAAGATAAAAATTAACACTTCCTAGAGGGAATTCTTGTCGAAACTCTAATGATTTTAAGAAATTATAATGGCGTCCATTTATTTCGTCAGCATTTCGATCTAACATCTCCATTGCAACCCCACGGAATTTAAAAGTTTTTATCATATCGAAATCTTCTTGTACATTGTCATTGTTTCTTGAACCATATCGATATCGGACTCCAAGATCATGATTTCCTAAGCACGAATATTTTTTCATAGGAAAGTCTACGAGAGCATCAATACATTCTTTTGGTTGGGGTCCATACCCAACAACGTCACCTACAAACAAAAGAACATCAATTTTTCCTTCTAAGAACTCGAGCCCAGTCTGTAACGCAAAAAAATTGGAATGGATATCCGAAATAATTCCACATTTCATTTTGAACACCTGTAGGAGTTATGTAAGGGTTGTTTCGAGATACAAAATCCCATGAGTTGTTTTGTAGTATGTGACATAATGTTTCTATTCACCATTTTATTAAATATTTGTTGGGTGGCATTCCATAATGGATGTAATTCTCCCTTTCCGTAGAAAAACTTGGCGAGTAGCTTTTTCAGTTAAACTTCCTCGATGAGTAATTAAAACTAAAGCTGCGTTTGCTTCTTTTCGATAAAGATCTAGGACTTCAAGGATAGCTTCACTTGTTTCACTGGCAATCATAACAGTAGGTTCATCAGCGAAGATTACTTTGGGTTGACTTAAAATAACCCTTGCTATAAGCAATCTTAGATCTCTATCCTTTTGAATGAAGCTAGTAATTGCTTTATGAGATGATTCTTTTAAAAAGTCAGAATAACGTTTCTTACCTCCTTCACCGACATGATCCTGCATAACAGTATCTGTAACTTGATGAATATGCCAAGCTGGAATACCAAACCTTGCTGCTTTTTCACGATATTGTTGCTCTATTTCAACTATTTGAAAGGCAAGTTTAACATCATTTCTTATTATGGTCTCTATTTCTTCATTTTGCTTATTCATCAATTGATTTACTTTTGTTCTAAGAATTGGTGATGATAAAGAAGATGTATCATACAATGCTTTGCTAGATTCAAAAAGATTAACCCGTTTTCCATCCCCTACGAGTACATCATCCTGAATGTAGGCAATTTTTTGTTGTCTGAGGAAATTTTTCCTCTCTTTATCTCCCAGACTACTAATAGGTTTTCCATTAAGGAATACACTCCCTGTGTCAACAGGAGCTAGACCTGCAAGAGTCCGTAGTAGTGTAGATTTACATGATCCACTCGGCCCACGAAAAACTAAAAATTCACCTGGAAAAATTGTCAAATTCATATTATTAAGAGTTCTATAGTATGATCCTCCTTCTTCAAAGGATGATGATACGTTCTTTAATTCAATAAGAGCATTTTTTGGTCCAATGTGATCTTCAAGCATTTCACTGTGTGAATCGGTGATTTTAAGAATCTCTGGACGATCGAAGCTATCTTGAATTTGGATACTTTTCCTCTTTAACTCAGTAGCTGCAGTATAATCTTTAAGTTTGTGATAAGACAGAATTAAATCATCTAATAAAGTTAAATAACTTATTTTGTTGTCAAGTCTATCAATTAAGTTTAAACCAGCTTCTAAAGCGGATACAGCATCTTCATACTTTTCCTGTTTACGAAAAACCCGTCCTTTTGATGCAAGAATATTCGCTGTGAGATTATCATTCTGTAGTTCTAAAGAGCTTGTATAACTTCTTTCAAAATATTCTAGAGCTTTATTTAACTCTCCTTGCTTTTCATAAATATCTCCAATATCAAATAGAGTTATGATGTTTCTTTCTTTAGCTTCGTTGCTTTCGATGGATTCAAAGATAGAGTTGGCCTCATAAAAATATTCTAACGCACTTAAATCCTTGGATTTGGTGTATGATGTTTGACCAATTAATCTTAGTAGAGTTCCCTCCCAGAATTTCATCTCCGTTTCGTTTCTCTCCTTTAGAGGTAACTTAAGGAACTCTTTCCTGCTTTTAGCAAGAGCTTTGGTGAAAGCGTTTCCCCGCTTAAATGTTAAGCATATTGAAGCATATTGTATATTCGCTTTAACCTTTGACCTCTGATCTGGAGCAATCGTCATAAGATTTTTAGCGTACGCTTCAGATTCTTCATAATATCCCATTTTCTCGAAAATCTGACCTATAAGTAGATATTTATTGAAATGATCAATAGAACTAGGATTGAGACTTAAGAGACTTAGAGCTTGGTCGAAATTCCCTTTTGCAATTAAGTCTTGAACTGAATTCATATAAACCGTTCTGAAAGACTTACCCAACTAGGACATTTATAGCCTTTTCGGACCTATCTTCATTGGTACTTGTCTTCCTGCTTCATTGAGGCGTGCCTGTAGGTCTACAGGGCTTATCGTCTCTTCACAGGCGTTTATCGTCTCCGCAGAACTCTCGTAGTGATCGTATTTACTCTTTCAAACATTGAATGACTATCTTTATCAATTGATTAAGTTCATTATTGAGGAAGTCAAACTTGTTTGATAGAACAGTCTCATAAGAGTAAATCTTTCGTTTCCAATAATTTTCAAGGTCTACTATATCTTCTCTCCAACAGGCTAATGATTCAGTCAATATTTCAAGATTAACATCCAGTGATAAATCATCTATAAGTGCTGTTGTTTTTTTCACATCATCAGAAAGGGCTTTCTGTTCAAACACGATAGAATCGATGCTTGATTTAAGATCCTGTCGGCAGCGCGAAATAAATTCGATCATTGTATTCTTAAAAGTAATTATATGTTCCTCTAAAGGATCCATAAGAGAATCAGGAAAATAATCTGTCAATCTGTCTCGTTTAGTAGGAGGAAATCTAGTAAAAATACCTGTATTAACCATTTTCACAACTTTAGCGTTAATTTCTTCATCTGTTCGTGTTAACAAATCTTTTAATTCTTTCTTAATCCTAACAGGAAATTTCTTAGTTATACTGATGAAACTCATCAGAGACGAAAGCAAATCGAGAAAAGGTTTTTCTTTTGGATTTTGGTTAATAAACAAGGTTATTCTATGCATTTTGAGTTGCATTTCGTTCGAAGCTGCAGTAATAGGTATATTAATACTAGTACAGATTTCTTTTTCGACTGCGCTTAACTCTGACGTAAAACTTAGATCAAAAAGTTCCGTAGAAGTCATTTGCTTTCTTTTCCAAATAAATCAGTACTATTGATGTCTTATCGCACAACGAGATTTTGTCGGGATTCAGCCATTAAACTAGGTCATTAGATCTAATAGATGAACTCCCAAATAAATAATTGCTTTTACTCATTCTGAGATGACGTTTACTAATTCTGGGTTTATCTTTTCAAATCGAATTTTCATTTCTGAATGTGTAGTCAGTTCCATTAGTTCAAAATATCGAAAGAAAAAAGTCTATAACAATTATCTATTCTACTAATACAATTTTTGCCAATACTTCTTTAATCAATTTTGCTGCTGCAAAGGCGGTAATTTGTGAGTGATCATATTTAGGATTAACCTCAACAATATCGAACGAATGCAAGGGAATGGATAAGCTATGGATGAAATCGATGATTTCAGATGTTAATAACCCTCCTGGTTCGGGATTTCCTAAGCCAGGTGCAATACCTGGGTCTAAAACGTCCATATCAATGGATAAATATACTATGTCGATGGTATCATCAAATAATTGGTTTAATATCTGCGCAATCCCTTCTGGACCTTTTTTATGGAATTCTTTTCTTGAGATCATTGTAATTCCATTTTGATTTGCAAATTTAACCTGTTTAGGAGTTGATGCACGGATTCCTACCTGAAAGATATTACTTGGACTGATTTTTGTGTCATCTAGAATACGTCTTAATACACAGGCATGGGAATAAGGATCTCCCTCGAAATCATCGTACAAGTCAGGATGGGCATCTAAATAAATAATACCGACATTTCTACTATTGTAAAATCCAGATTTTACTAAGGATAAAACTGAAAAATAAGTCACCAAGTGATCCCCACCAAGAAAAAGAAAATTGCATTTCTTAATTCTATTATAGATAGATTTTAATTCATTCAAAACTGCGTTTTTACATGAAATGGCATCTAGGTTAGAATTATTGATGTTTCCATAATCAAAGAGATTAAACTTCTCCCTCAAGTCAATGAGAGATTCCGAAAATGGGTTGTAAAGATCACTTGTTGTTGCTTGTCGAATATAATCTGGAGCTTGAGCACTCCCTTTCCGATAAGAGGATGAAAAATCCCAAGGAATTCCAATCGTGACTAAATTAGCGGTTTCTATGCTATTAACGTTTCTGATTCCAAAAAAAAGTGGATTATTTGTTTTGTTTGAGCTCATCTTATTCAAATCAAAAAGTTGATAGACGGAGTATTGTTAATGAGTTAAGATATTATCGTATAAATGTAAGCTATTCCAGCAAAAGATATCTTGAGAAGGTTTTTTCTAGATGGTACAAAAAAGGCTTGGTTGAAAGAAAAGTATTTCTACTAGAACCAAGGGTAATACCGTATTGTGTGTATAAACTACCTAAAAAATGGTGAAGAATTACTATATTGACATATTGGGAAAAAAAAGAAGAAGAGGAGAAGAAAAAGGTTTTAGAATTTATTAAACACATATATTTATGTAGAACTAAGAGGATATCAATAGAGGCTATAAATCCTGGAGGTATTTCCCATAGTATTATTAAAAATTGTCGTACTAGGTGATGAAGATGTTGGAAAAGCAACACTAATTAAAACTTATTGTAATTCAAAACCTGGAACTCACAAATGCAAAGAGACGCCATATTATACAATGACTGAAATCAAAAATCAAAACGACTTGATTCAATTCTGGGTATTGAGGGCGGGGCTGAATCCTTTAGATAGGAAACAGGTGAGGGAATTTTACCAAGACGTGGATTGTGCAATTTTATGTTATACGGATTTATCAACTTTATATTCACTTTCAAAGTGGGTGACTCCTCTTAATTCGCTCGTTCCACGATTTCTGTTAGCAATGAAAAGTGATGATTTTACTATTAATCGTCTTAAATACGCTGATTATTACAGAATCAGGGATGAATATCAGTTTAATTATTCCTTTTATATTGAAAAAAATGTGGATGGAATCCCCAAAATTAATCAGATCATTTTTTCTACTTACCATGAAAGGAGGTTTTTAGACTTAGTTAAAAACATCGCAGAAGAGATAGGACAGACTGAACAAATTATTGTGCAAAAAGTTAGGCAGAAAAGAATCGCAAAAATAGGTAATACTATTAGTAATTCAGATTACGGTAGAACTCTGGAATTCGCAGAGGAAAATGACGCTCCATTCACCATCCTCTATCCTCGCCATCCATTGGATATTTCAGGATCATTTCAAGAGAAATATGAATATGGAAAACAGCATTTCAAGAATGCTCTTGCATCAAGTAATAAAAAGGCCTGGGAATTACAAAAAGCGCTAGACATATTTATTTCATTAGAAAAGTCGAATTCAATGAATATTGACAACCTTTTGGCTGTGAAATATGTAAAATACAATATTTTGACAACTAAGATCACTTCCAGTGATCCTTTTTCATTATCAGTTTTCCATTTACCAACGAAATTACATAACGAGGCTGCTTTACATACAGTAGAAGAATTATTAGAGATAAGTCGTAAACTTGAAAAACTTCTTATTGAGTTCGATTGGCTCATCAAAAAAGTCTACTTACTTCAAGACGTATCTGCAGCCAAGAAAACACTGCAAGAAGCTAGCCTGCTATTCAATAAACTCTCTAAATCAATGGATCCAATCACGAAGTTGAAATTCCATAAAGTTTTACTTTTTGCTCATATCCAATTTGAAAATAGATATGTAAATTATAAAAAGTATAAAAATGACCCTCATGGACATTATCGAAAAATCCGTGAAATTAATAAAGAACTCTGCAATCAAGGACTTGTCAATGTTGTTGTATTTGACCTTCTTGATAACGCGGAGTTCGAGTTTACACTCACAGATCTTAAAACTTTTAGTGAACATCTAGAACACTCCCAAAGCAACTATAGAGGGCAGGAATTCTCTTATTTAGAAGAACTAAAATACCTATTTCTTCATGGCGAGGATCCAGATCAAGATCCGACTCTGATAAACTTAGGAAAATTGTTATTTAAATCGGAACTCGATCCTAATGTCTCAATATTTCAAATTCAAATGGCTATTGACTTTTATTTCGCGAAAGAGGAATCAAAAATAAAACAGGTACCGAAAGGAAAGACAGTTCAGATAAGCTTCCTTGGAAACTGGGAGGATCGAGAAGAAAAAGCACTCAGAATATTGAAGGAAGCAGGATTAAACGAGATAAAGAATGTTATAGTACCAACAGGAAGGAGAGGAGCATCAGGTATGATGATTGTGACCACGGTGGCACCAGTTCCCCAAACATTGTCAAAAATGAGGCACATTATAGTTGAAGCCGAGGTTGCTTCTAAGTCAGGAACCGCTTATATAGGATCAAGTTATAAGGATTATAACGAGATAAAAAAGCAAATTCATAAACGACAACAACAAAAGGAGAAAGAGCAATTATTTTCGATGGTTGATGAAATGATTGTCTGGTTAAAAAAACGGAGAGGACGATTGACCAATGCAAACGTGAAGCGGTTTATTGCTGAAAAAGGATTTCATAATGTATCAGCAAGTGATCGGAGAGAATTTGATCAAAAAGTATGGGAAAAATTAAGTGTGAAAAGAAGATAGATAATAATATGGCATTAGCGGTTAAATTCACCATGAATACACATTCTGGAGAGGTTTAAAATGGCAAAAATTCTTCCTATTGGTAATTTTCCTTTGTGGTTTTCCATCGTTCTGGTATTTTTTTTTTTTGTTAATTTTCTTTTGGCCTTTGTATATATCTTCCATTAGAAAAAAAGATAGCATTTGGTTTGGATGGGGTATTTCCCTAACGATTCTAGGTTTATATATAGCCATGGAATTTAGCTCTTATTATGGTTCTCTTCTCGAATGGACAATCGGAATGATAATTGCAGTTTCTGGTTTTCTTTCATTCGTCTTAGGTTTCATTGCATATAAATTTAATGAGGAGGATCAGAAAAATACAATGATTAGCATAGTAAGTACATTTAGTTTTGTAGTTTTTACTATCCTATTGCCGCTTTTCAAAGGTTTTGGAGGTTTTTTGTGGATGAAAACTGAGCGTTTTGACAAGTTGTTTGACAATGTGACGATGAATTTCTACTGGGATCATATCACTATTAGTCAGAGCTTTAATTTGACCGTATACAAGAATACATCTAGTCTTTAACTTGAGCTAGTTTTCCAACCGATATTGAAGATGATTTGAGGGATATCGAAAGTAATTATCCTGAATTCCGAAAAGGATGAAATACTGTAATTTATACAAAGGTTTCAATATTCGAATTGTTTCTTCAACTCTTGAAGTTTTCCAGCTTCTAGTAAGGATCTGGAATCACTAGAGAATAATATCAATAAATAATTTTGATCTATCCTAGTATTATAAATCATTATGTCACCAATTCGTTTTAATTCTGATTTAACGCTCGACGATAGCTTTAGTTCGTCTATCTTATCCAGTAGGGAAATTATTCGTTTTATTTCATCTGGTCTTGCGTCTGATCCAAATACTCTGAATTTTGGATCATCAAGAGAAAGCAGTAAAGCCTCATCTAATCTATTTATAGCCATCAATTCCCTAAGTAGTTGCCGAATTGGACGTAGTCTAAGACTTCTTTGAATATTTTCCTCTGTTTCAATGAACGCCAAATCGAAAGTACTCATTTTATCTTCTCCAAAGTTTTCTCAGATAGGTCTTAAACATCTTTTTTTTAATTTCTTTTTATGAATATTGATTCTCAGGGATAAAGACTTTTTTCACTTGTATCAACCCACACTGTCGATGATGTGGTTCTGGATTTAGAAGAATTACCCTTCTACTATCCCCCAATTTAAACACAGGAAAAAAAATTTCTCCAAAATATCTTTTAACCACTCATTTATTAATACTCTTTGAATTATATGAAGGCAGATATATTCAATTTGACTAGAATAACTTATATTTTAGTCTTTGGAACTATTATAAGTGCTAGATTCACATTTGGGTTTAAACCCAATTCTTTTCCTAAAAAAATGAGTATTAAGAAAAACGAGATACCATGAATAGGCGGAGTCAGAATCCAAAAAATAAATCTTCCTCTTTTTTAATTGTAGTATGTCCCTGCGAGATGTGTGCACTTACTTCCATTAACTTATACCTCAAAAAATGACAAAGAGGCTTCAATTCATGGACGACTCCCCTTACGATTTGATGCACATTCGAAAATCATAGATTTTGGATTAGTATCTGCTTTGTAGATTTTTTTGGAAGAGCTCCTCTCTACAGTGAAGGTAAGATACTTCTTCCACTAATAAAGCCATGGTATGGAGACGGGTTCATTAAAAGAGCTTAAAGAAAACATTCTTGATTCTTAAAGAAGAACCTTCTAATTTTTTTTTATTGAAGATTATTCTTGACTTAATTGTGCAAAAGAAATTTCCTGAAATGCAAATTAAATATTTTCATTATATTTATATCGATTCATATCTGATTCTCTGGTATAAGTCATAAGAAATATTCTGTTATATTTATAACTAATAATATCAATA
>SDBT01001962.1_pt1 | contig 36889 bp, 25 predicted proteins | sample 2277101 | NCBI WGS metagenome assembly SDBT01 (sample SAMN10404973, study PRJNA504765) | marine sediment metagenome | isolation source: marine sediment core GS10_PC15, 103 cmbsf | place: Arctic Ocean: Southern Knipovich Ridge | collected 2010 | reverse complement strand
ATATCCTTCTTCATGAGGCGACGTTCCTTTCCCCCGGGCGCCAACCCGGGCTTCGCTGGTTAATCCTTCTTCAGCGGAAAGGTACGTCGCCTCTCCTTTTACACACTTTTTGATCCTACCTCCACCAACTCAGATAGTCCTACCTCAGCGTTCTCCGCTGGACGCTCGATCGACACGGACAGAGTCTGAGCGCACACCTCTCCCGGTGAGGTGAGAAGCATCAATAGACACAGGGATCCGCCAAGAGCGATGCCCCATCCGGCACCTCGTACCGAGAACCACCTTCTTGCGTCAGGCATTCCAGTCCCTCCTGCTCCCAAAGCGCCGTCTTTCCCCAATCGCCGACTCCTGCTGCGGGGCCACCAACGGTCCATGCAATCGATGTCTCCCCGCCTGTTGTCTCAGACGATAGGAGGAGTCTCTTCATGAATCGGGGCCGAATGTTCGTGCGTCTGCGGGTCTCACAAGCAGCACCCGTCATCGTTGCGGCTTCCTCACAGAGGGAGGAAACACGTCCATCGCCGGGCGTAGCCCAGCGACTAACCTCGGGGGGGATACCAGATAGATACGCTCACAGCAGCCTATCCGCCAGAGACTGTCACGGCACCAACCTCACCGCGCTCCGGGAGCCAGCCCTGGCAACCCTCAGGAGCCTTGCCCTCTGGAGGTGACATCGCGGTACCGCCGCTCGGGGCCAATTCGAATATTCTGCCAGATCACGAGTCCCACTCTGTCCTCCTTCTCTGGCAGGTGTGGAGGAAGATGGACAGGGCAAGCGCTGTCCCCCCATAGCCCGATGGGACGTCAGACATTATTAATCACGGTGCCCCCCCTAACCCATCGGTCACAGGCTGTTCGTGGCCAGGGTTCGCTCGTCCAGATCTCAGACTCACAAAGGATCAAGCAGGAAGCCAACCGTCGGAGGTGCCGTCCTTTGAAGCCCCGAGAAGAGAAGAAGACAGGCAGCCTGTTCCCCACTGGGACTGTCTACGGGCGTTCCGTCGAAGCCACCAAGTTCCAGTCCATCCTCCTGACTGCCGAGAGTGTTGGCCGAACTGTGCTGGTCGTTGGCCCGCGGGGCATGGGGAAATCTGCAATCCTGAGGGAGTTCAAGCGTACTGCCGATCAGTCGCATCTCAAGTGCACCTCTCGCCTTTTCCTCCTCAGCGGGACAGATGATCCCGACACATTCACCAGACGTCTGCTTCGGGAGACCTTCAAGCTCACCCGTAAGGCGGACGGCAGGTCATGGGTTACTGGACCCAACACTGGGGAGCAGCTGAAGGCACTCTTCGGTGTAGTCAATGCAGACAAGCTTGTCGGCTCCCTGTTCCAGAGCGACAACGTCCCGTTCTGGGAGCAGTTGCTTGAGTTGCTGAAGCGGCTCTCCGAAGGGATGGACCCGGACCGCAGGATCGTCTTGCTGGTAGACCCCGAGCCCTATTTCAGGCAGGACAGTGCGGCTGCGTGGGTGGCGTTCGTGAGGCGTCTGCCACCGAAGGTGGTCGTAGTATTCGCACAGCGGCACGATGGAATTCTCGCTCAGCACCCAGATTTCCATGAGCAACCGGGCGTGCTTGATTGGATCCGCGCAAACCCGCTGGAAGAAGAGGGAGCCGAGGCGTTCATTGACGCCGGACTTGAGGAGATCGGGCTCGAGAGTGACGAGGCAAAGTCGATTCTACTTGGCTTCCGTGGGTGGCCCTACCAGATCTATGCAGGCCTCCTCTTTCTCCTTCAAGGCGGTGGATCACATGAGCTTGCGTCCCAATCCGACCAGGTTTCTGAGACGCTTCTTGACCAGTGTGGTCAGGTCTCCGAGGAAGCTCTTAGCCTAGTCAACGCCCTCGCCGTGATGGAAGTACCGGTTCCTGTTTCTCTTATCACTCGGTTTCTCGACACTTCTGTCGAAGCGGTGCGGTCACTCATCGGGATTCCATTTGTGAGAGGGCTGGTGGAGGAGTCCGACGGCCGTTTCTCACTCTTCCACGGGCTTTTCACCGAGACAGCACAACGTCGAATTCGGGCGGACGGCATGTGGCACGAACTGCACGAGCGGTCCGCACATCTGTATGAGGCTGTCTTGGAGGATGCACCAAGGGATGAGTTAGCACTCACAAGGTTGACGGCACATCTTCGAGAGGCCTCGGACAAGTCAGCGTTTGTGGGAGCAGTGCTGGAACTCGCCGAGATGAAGCGGAACTTTGGCCTGATTTCGAGCATCATGGAGGACCTTGAAGCCACCCTGGGACTGCCCCTCGAGGCAGGGCAAGAGGCGCAGGCTCTTGGGCACCTGGGCATCCTCAAGATGATGCGCGGTGAGTGGGATGAAGCTGAGCAACTGTACCGGAGGTGGTTCCAGATTGAGCAGGAGTTGGGGCTAAAGGGGGGTATGGCAAGCGCCTTGGGGAGTCTGGGTATGCTCCACAGCCGTCGTGGGGAGCTGGACCAGGCCGAAGAGATGTACCTGAAATCGCTCCAGATCAATGAAGAGCTGGGACGCAAGGGAGGTATGGCCACCGACTACGGGAACCTGGGTAACCTCCACATGACTCGGGGGGAGTGGGACCAGGCCGAAGAGATGTACCTGAAATCGCTCCAGATCAATGAAGAGGTGGGACGCAAGGAGGGTATGGCCGACAACTACGGAAACCTCGGCATCCTTTATAGATGCCGTGGTGAGTTGGGCCGGGCGGAGGAGATGCACCGGAAGTCGCTCCAGATTGAGCAGGAGTTGGGGCGAAAGGAAGGTATGGCCAGCGACTACGGGAACCTGGGCAACCTCTACCTGGCTCGGGGGGAGTGGGACCAGGCCGAAGAGATGTACCTGAAATCGCTCCAGATCGAGCAGGAACTGGGGCGAAAGGAAGGTATGGGTGGGGCCTACGGGAGTCTGGGGCTGGTGTACAAGGACAGTGGGGAATTGGACCGGGCGGAAGAGATGTACCAGAAGTCGCTTCAAATCAATGAAGAACTGGGGAGCAAGAACGGTCTGGCCCACGGCTACGGGAATCTAGGGAACCTCTGTTTTAGCCAGGGGAGAATTGACGAGGCTGAGGAGTTGCTCCTGAAGGCGCTTAAGATGAATGAAGAGATTGGACGCAGGGAGGGTATGGCCATCCAATACGGGAATCTGGGCAATGTTCACTTCGTGCGTCAGGAGTGGGACCAGGCCGAGGAGATGTACCGGAGGTCGCTCCAGATCAATGAGGAGTTGGGGCGAAAGGAAGGCATGGCCCACAACTACAGAAACCTAGGCAACCTCTACGAGACCCGTGGCGAATTGGACCAGGCCGAGGAGATGTACCGGAAGTCGAGAGAACTCAGTCGGGGTCTCTCGGAGGAAGAGGGGTAAACTCGCGGCCGCCTTATCTCTCCTAGCCCCTACAGCGCCTGCGCCCGATCACAGTGATACCTGGCCTGGGATAGGTCGCACGGGCAAAATCCGGCAGAGGCTCAGCGATTCACCCACTTCGCGCGTTGGCGTATGAATAGGAAGCTAAGCGGGCTCCCCTTCGTTTCAGATCTACAGTCCGAACTCTTGGCTCAGGCTGGGATCGCCGACAGTGACAAGCTCTTGTCGTTATGCGCGACCCCAGAATCTCGAGCCCAACTAGCGTTCGACACAGGACTGCCCCTCGTATTGATCCAAGAGTGGGCGCTCATTGTGGATCTCTTGCGCGTGAAAGGCATCGGGCCACTCACCGCGGAGTTGATAGCGAAATCAGGTGTAGTGGAGGCAGCCACTGGTCTTCCCTCTTTGCATCCGCAGCTTTTTCAGGAAGCTCTGGTCGCAGCGAACAGCCGACTCGGACTCTTGAAGCGGGTGCCGAGCGCATCCGTCCTCCGCGACCTGCAAGACGAATCCTCTGAGCTTCGGCCAAGGCTTGTGGTCAAACGAGAGGAGTTTGTGCCAGCGTCCCAACTCCAGTCTCAAGCGGAAATGGAGCTTCGACCCTACGTACGTCTCTCGGTCGGGGTACTATTGGCTCTGTTTGGCCTCTTAGGTGTAGCAGGCGTCCTTCTCATTCAGGATGAGGCGCGGAAGTCAATAGAGAGGTTCCTTGTTCTGAGCCCGGCACCTGGTGCGGTCGATGCTCTTGAGGCCTTTTACGACGGCGCGGTGGTCATGGTCGTCGGCTACATTGTGCTGAGCGTGCTTGCCCTCGGTGTCGTATTCCTGCTGAATCTTGGCTTCACTCACCTTTACCGAAGCGTGCTGCTACCTCTCCTCTACCCAAGCAAGCCCTATCTCAGATTCTACGCAGCCGTTCAACCCTCTCCAGAGGAGCTAAGGAGATCGGGAAGGCGGATGATGTGGACCACTGCTTTCGTGATTCTCGTTCTCTTCGGATTGGCGTTGGTCGACCTAGGCGACCTCCTAGACGGTGGGATAGGACAACTCAAGGTGGGCGCCTGCCTTTCGATTCCAGCAATCATTGGATTCCACTTTGTTCCCGAGACGCTCCGATTGGCTCGCAGGCTAAGAGAAGGAGGCCATCACAAGCACCAGGACCTCATCCAGCGATTTTTGGTGGACCGACTGTCGGTGGTAATCTACTTCGCATTCATGTTGTGGTTCCTGGGTAGCGGATTCATTGCAGGAGGACTGACCGGTTATCGCAGCGTCTTCGTGGAAACCCTCATCTCCCCGATTTCGATAGCCATTCAAAGCTCAGATCGAGCCACGCAGGCTGAGCAGGCAGCAACGGGGGATCCTAATGAGAGGTTGTTCATGCAGAGGAGTCGATTCCGAGAGATGCAGGAAATGCTGGTCGGGATCCAGTTTCGGGACAGTGAAGGCAATGCACTAGAGGGGCGCATCGGACCATCGCTTACGCAACTTTTTGTCTGCTGGATTGTATTTGCAGCCTTACTCGTCTTCTTCTTCCCTTTGGGGGTCTTCCTGGGAGGTGGAAGGGCTGTCCTGCTCCTGGCATCCGCAGGGCTTTCCTACGCCAGCGAAGTCTTTTTCACCCGGGTCGCCTCTGAGGCCTTCCCACTTCCGCAGGGATCGATCATGGCCTTCGCACTCTTGCTCATCGTTCTTCTGCTAACAGGATTTGCCGCGAAGGGCGTCTCTGGTGGCGGGCCCGCCACCATTGGGATCTGCCCTCACTGTCAGAATATTGCGGATGACGCGCTCCCGGCTTGCGGTCACTGCGGAGGCTTCCTTCGCTAAGATGTCGAAGTCTCCGCCCGGAACACGATGAAAGAGTGAACGGTCCGACTGAGTCTAGAACCGTCTCCTGATGATCAGGGGGGTGAACTGGGAGCGTTCTTATCTCCTAACCCCCCTAGTGCTTAAGCCCTGCATCTTCAGAAGGAGCCGCCCAATTCAAGCGCAGATGGAAGAGATCCGGGCGACCATCCTTCCGCCCAAGGGGAGGCGGACGCCCCATCCAGCAGCCAATCTGCACGGCCAACTTCAGCATGCAGGACCGGCAATTCTGGGATGCGTGGTTCGGGCTTGTCCTGGGGCAGGTGTGCGTGGACAGCCTGTCGGTGGAAGGAGAGGACCACGTGCTCTTCTGGCGAGCCTAAGCGCCCTGGGTATGGTCGACCTACAAACAATCGAGGAGGTCAAGCTAGATCAGGATCCACCTCTTCTCCACGTCAGCTTGATCACCCGTCCACGGGCGTCAGAAACCGTATTCACGCTGGCCGGGCCGAGATTGATTCCGCGGCTTGGCGTTGCGACCGCATCGTCACCTGACACGTAATCGACCCGTAGCTTGTTGGGGAGTTCGAGCGCTGCGAGTGGCGCGCCAGCCGCGTCCGAATCGTACTGCCATGTCGTCGTTCCACCGTCGAAGGCCAACTCAGTCGCTTGGCGACCCTGCGCGTCATAAGTGGTTACGGACGCCACACCCTCCCGCTCGATCTCGACTCTCCTCAACACGCCGTCCTCGCCGTACTGCCGCCGCTCCCTGTCCCAGGAAGACTGGACGTCTGCAATACGACCGTCACTGCGGTAGGTGAGATCGGCACCCACCACACTACCGTCCTCCAACACTCGGCCATACGTGCGGAGGCGGCCTTGGTCGTTATAGGCTATGGCGTATTCGAAACCCGACGAGTCCGTAATCCTCGTCGGCCGCCCCATCACGTCCCATTCCTCTTCCAACCATTCGGTGGTCGTCGTGCCCGACTCCATCGGAGCGCTGATCAAAACGCCGTTGGGCCAGCCGTCCTCATGGCGGCGTGGATGCACCTCGGTGCCTTCGGTCTTTATTCTCTGCAATGTGCCGTCCGCTTCCCACTCGAACTCTGCGGCTGGAGCGTCGTCGATAAAAAAACCTGTGGGGCGCCACCGCGCATCCCGGATCGCCGTGTAGTCCGGGCCGTCTTTCAGGGTGACGGTCTCGGTCCGTCCATCTTGGCTTGTCGTTCGAGTCAGAAGCGGCTCTCCATCCTGAGACATCGTCTCGACGACCGCATGGTTGGCCCCATACTCCCAGGTGACGGTTCTCCGCTCATCGAGCTCTACTTTAACGGGCTGCATACGTGCGTCATACGTCCATTCGCTGGGTGCAGTCCCTTCAGTCTCCTGGGTGACGACCGTGCCTTGCTCAGTCTCCAACACTGCAAAGTTGGCTCTACGTGCGTCCTGCTCCTCCCAGAGCAGCACTCCGCGATCGTCATAGCCGAAGGAAAGGTCCATCATGCCACTTTCGATACTCGTGAGCCGCCTCCCTCCGTACGAGTAAGAGTACTCGCCGTCCGCGGAGCGGCCCGCTCCCCTGCGAGCCTGCGTCACCTCAGCCAAGCGACCATCCCCGTCGTACTCAAAGTGAACGTCCGACACTGCCGCGGGAGCTTGCCTCTGCAGAAAGTCGGCCTGCCCCGGTGTGGCCTGGACGATTCTGCCCTTTTGGTCGTATGCGAGCCTGATCTCCGCGACCGCGTTCGTGCCCACGTACCCGACGAGTTGGCCAATGCGGCCAGCTGAGTCTCGGACGTACCGGGTTGCGGTCCCGTCCCTTTGCACGAGGACGAGCCTTTCATCATCGTCGAAATGCCACTCCGTGCCGTCTCGAAACAGGACCTGGTCCGTTTCAGAATCCAGGATGGCGCTTCGTCCTCCCGTGAGGCCGGTGATCTCGGGGTGGTCCTGCGCCACGTACATCTCGACTCCGTAGGACTCGACAATCTCCCTCCTGTCGAATCGGATGTCCCAGCTTCCCAGCGGACTGATGAGGGTGGGCACCACCCGATACTCTGACCGCTTTCCGTCCCGTGTCACGGGAACCGGTGTCATCAGCAGTCGCGGCAAGTCGAGCGTCCAGCCCTTCCCAAGGACACCGCTCGGATCGAAGAAGGAGTTATATGAACGCGTCAATCGGATGCTCCTCCCTACTCCGATAGGGACATCCAGGTCCGTGACGGTTTGACGATTGGGGCCGAGGGCACGGCTGTCCCCACCGGGCAGGGCTGCGGCAAGCAACGTGGGGGCGGACGGTGCCCCAGTGCCCGGCAACACGATGGTCTTGACCTTGCCCAGCGCATCCCCCGTTCGCACCTGGGGAATGCCCAAGACCAACTCGCTCGCTTCACGAATCGATGCGGTAACGAATGGGAGATCCTCCGCGCGGACCAAGGTCGCATCAGCAGCTTGCTCTTCGGTGTAGACGCGGACGTCGTTGTCTGCCGGGGCAAGATTGACCCCGCCGTAGATGTTGGCGACGCGCCTACCCGAATTCCTCTCTCTTGATCTTTCCAGGGTCAATGAAGGAGTCGTCTCCGGTACGGGGAACGGGGCCACGGAATAATCCCGCATCCACACCGGCATGGTCTGACCTTGATCTCGAAGCCTCTCCGCAACCGCCGCAATCACAGCAATTCGGCGGAGCTCGTGGAAGACGGCGACTGGAGAATCGATGGCACTACCGGGAGGAGGGGTCACGAGTACCTCATCGGCGATTTCGTCGAAGTGCTCACTGAACCAGGTTCTAAAGGTCAGGGCCCCCACCGAGGATTCACCGTCTTCGTCGTCGACGAGCTTTCCTCCTTCCCATCGCATCTTCTGCGTGTTCACTTTGAGCGGAAGCTCGAACAGCGACAGGTCACCGGAGGCCGCATCGAATCGATTCACGGCCGCAGGTACGATCCAGAACCGCTCCCAGGACGATTCCCTCCTCCCATCGGCGGGATCGCCGAAGAAGACCAGGTCGACCGTTTCCGAGTGCTCCGGAACCTGTGAACGCACGATCTCACGAGTCACGTTGTCCCGACCCAGTTGGTACGTCTTCATGATCCGGTCACTTTCAAACAGAATCCACCCGACATAAGTCCCTTCGGTCCCGGGCCCGTGCTTCACATGCATGATCGGACCCTTCGGATTCCGCTCGTCCGGGTCTATGGTCACGGAAGGAGATTCACCGTGGTCATAGACGCCCCGAAATACCGTGACGAGGTCGTCCAGCCGAAGTGGGGGGAGGTTCGTCCTCTGCTCGTCGGACCCAATCAGCACGAGTCTGCCGGTGGTCTCATCGATCGCCACACCCTTCAACTCGCCTAGGCCTTCAAGTGCAGCACCGGACCCGCCGAGGTAGACGCCGCCGACGGGGGAGGGAGAGAAACGAGAGCGCCCACCACTGCCCGGAGGCGGCCGCCCTCCAGGTCGCGGTTGTGGTCCCGGTGGCAGTCCACCTTGCCTACCAGGCCGCCGCCAACTAGGCGGCCGCGTGATTCCACCACCTCGGCCACCGCGCTTACCGGGGCCGGTTGTTGATGCGAGAACTCCTGGGGGCAGAATCCCCCCCTCTGAACCCACGGCAGCGCCGGGAAGAGAGAGGGCAATATCCTGCGGGCCTGGATAGGCTAGTCTGCCCAAATCGAAGGTCTGCGACAGTGGTGCAACGCTGGAGAGCATCGAGTACCAGGCTTCACGCTGCGCGGCACCCGGTATGAAAGCAAATTCGTATTGGAAGCCCCCGCGGAAGTTTCTGGTTAACGCCTCCCCCGCGGCTCCGCTACCCACATTAAGACCCATTGACGTCAGATCCAGCAGTGCACCGGTGTCGTTACCCTCGGAGGCGTTGATTACAGCGGAACCAGCAGTCCTCCCGTAGCTGAAGCCTCTCAGCACGGTGACGGCTCCAGGGAACACACGCCCGCCACCTAGGAACAGCAAAGACCATGCTAACTGCGCTCGGCCTTGATTAATGCTCGCCGGTGTACCTGGGATATACCCGCCAACTATGTCCAAGAGTGTCGCAGTCGTAGCCGCTGCTATTGCACTCCCCCGCGCGTTGGCGAGATGCCTCTCTGACAATGTGGCAAGTACTTGCTTGGCGCGAGTGGCATCAAACAAATGGCGGGCTACGTCGCTAAAAAACGCATTCCACCAAATCCAGTCCGGGTTGGTAGGAACAGCCTGTGCCCCACTCCGATCCACAAAGTTCACCGGATCACCGCCACAGTAGGCGTAAAGCGAATGACTGAGCTTCGAGGCTTCCGGCAGGCGGAGCTGGGGATCCGGCTGCAGAAACCGGGCGGTTCCCGGATCATAGGCCCGAGCCATGGCGTGGTAGACTTGCGCACCGGGATCCCAGTAGAGCCCGGCGAACCCTGGGCGGAGGTCGTTCCCGATCCCGGCGTCTTCAGGGGCTCCGAACGGTGAATAGTCATGCCAGGCAACGATGTTGCCTCTCCGGTCCACTTCGGCCCGGACGCTGCCCAGGTGATCCTCCAACCGGAAGCGCACTTGGTCGCCTTCCAGCTCGACGAGCGGGACCGCGCCGTCCCAGATGACAACGGCTTCCTTCCCGTCGGAGCTACGTCGCCATAAGGGTTGCCAGCCGTTGGCAAATGGATCTGGCAGATACGCTGCCTCCTTACCGTCAAACGAACGCCCCGCTAACAGACCCAGGGCGTTGTACCGGTACTGGATCGATTGGGCGCGGGCGCCGGCGAGGTCCCCGGTCAGGTTGAAATCGTAATCGATCGCCCCGGCCTGGCCGGGGAGTTGCCGGATGTGTCCACGGTCGTCGACACGTGCTTCGCCACGGCTATGGGATATCAACGCACCTGTTGGGTCATTCTCCAAGCTTAGGGGAGGAGCCCCCTCTGTCTCAGCCTCAGCCAGGTTTCCGAGCTCATCGTAGCGATAGCGGTAGGAGCGCCCGGCACCCTCACACCCAACCGCAATCAACCTCTGCATGAGATCGTATTCGTACCGACACGCTCTCTCTGGGCGACCCTGCGTATTCTCAACGATTCCGGCGATCAGCCCATCCGGCCGATAGGCGTAGACGAATTCGGCTATGACATAGTTGTTCGCATCCACATGAATGAGCTCAGTCAGCTTCCCTTCATCGTCGTACTCTCGAACTGTCCGCACCCCGTTTGGAAGCCGGCGCACGAACCGGTTCGATCCACGGTCATAGGAAAAAGTGATAGCCCCCACTGGGGTTGCCACTGCCGCAGGGCGACCGAGGTAGTCATAGCTGTATCGGATGGCGGCGTCACCAATGCGCATTTCTGTGAGGCGGTCCTTTACGTCATAGAAGTACCGAATCACCGGCGCACCGGTAGAATGCACCTCGGCAGGCATACCTGTAGCGTGGTACCCGAACGATACTTCGCCGTCGGAGTCCGTGGCGCGTAGGAGGCGACCGTACTCATCGTGCGCAAACACGCGGGAAGAGCTGGCTTCGCTCCCCTCCATCGGCTCCTCTCCGGACAACGAATATGAAACCCGAGTCACGACGCCTCCCGGACCAAGCACCTTCGTCAACCGATCCTCGGAATCGTATTCCCATTCCCAGGTCAGTCCCGACCCTAGGGCGTCAGGAACTCCATCAACGATGTGAGTGGTGACCGTCAGAGAAGTCGCTACCTCCAGATCGGCGGTCGAAAGGGGCGCGCTTCCGGGGGAGGCCTGGCACCCATTCACCAAAAGGACCAAGGCACCCGTGAGCGCCGTCACAACGAGTAGCCCGATGTGACGGTGCCGCCGCACGCTTGTCTCTGTCATTGGCCAGGTTCCAGGAAGGAGTCTCTTCCCGCTTCCACAACTACCACACCGGGCGCTGGAGTTGCCCGCCAGTAGGCCCTCCGAACGTAGCTTCCCAGGCAAATCAGGGACAGCATCGCAAGTTCCCGACCTCCACGAAAACCTCATCCGCCCTGCAATTGTCACTTTTGGGTCTTCGGATGCTGACCGTGGGACGAGGATCTCATGGCTCCCTCTGGTCCTTCGGACCCCCAGTGGCATGGCTCGATCCCGCGTATCTCTGTCGGCTGAGAACGCCATCCTCCGTCAGCAACTCGCCGTGCTTCAGCGAGGAAGGCCCCGGCCGTTGCTCCGACCAGCTGATGGAGTGCGCTGGCTCTGCCGACACGGGAATCGGTGGCGCCAGGCACTGGTGCTGATCGAGCCAGTCACGGACCTCAAGTGGCACAGGGCTGGATATCGGCGCTACTGGCGATGACGATGGGGCGGATTGGGCGGTCGATCATCAATCCCTCGGAGCCACCTGAGTCTGATTGGCCGCATCTCGTCCGATCATACCGCGTGGGGCGAAGACCGCATCGCCCTGGAGCTGAAGGCAAAACTCGGACTGGAACACCCTCCCAGTACGATGCCGGTACATGGTCGTTAGAAAGTGAGGCGGCCGTCCCATCTCCCCCCCGCTGGAGCACCCTCCTGGCCGGACACGCCGCCGAGTTATGGAGCATGGACCTGACCACCTAGCCCTCGTGGGACTACTCGGTGCGGTACGTTCTGGTGCTTGTGGAGCTACGGAGCCGAAGGGTAGTGGATGTGGCGGTCACCGTGTCGCCGACGCTGGCGTGGCTGAGGCAGCGGATCAGGGAAGCGACTCCGTTCGGTTCGGCGCCGCGCCTCCTGGCCCATGGCAACCATGGGATCTTCGGCCAGTTCGAGACGCGTGGGTTGGGCAAATCGGGAATGTCGTACCGCAGTGCCCTGGATCTGTGGCTGGGCGAGGTGCTGGACATCAAGGGGATCCCTATCCCCCCTCTCTGCCAACATTCGGTGAGTCAGTGTAGACTGGAGGTTCTACTGAGCCAGAGGGTAAGAACGGAGTCATCGGAGGTGGGAGAGGAAGAGGAATGGTGGAACAGGAGAGCAGGAGGTCGCCCGCCGGCCACTGGAGGGAGCCCTAGGCGACCGAAAGCGGACGGGGGGGGGATCGGCACCTCGCTGCGTCGTGAGGCGTTGTACACGTTGCACCTGCGGGCGTGGCACAATCAACGCGATAGGGGAGCGCTGCACGCTCTCTCGAAGCCGCGGGACCGCCCCAAGCTCGATCCCCGCGATGCCAAGATGGCCAGGCTACGTCGGAACGGCTGTTGTGCAAGAAAGCCCCTGCGCGTATCATATGCTCCCCCCCCAGGGACACCATCGGGCCTGCTGGCAAACAGACTGAGCCGCCTGAACGCAAGGCGTCGGTGCGGGCCGACGGGTACACGCGACCACCCTCCACCCAAACTCAGGCAGCGCGCGACAATGGGCGAGATATGGAGGAAGATAAAGTCCGGCTCCAAAGGGATAGCGGATAAGACGGGAGAGGCGATCGAGACCGGGCGGCTCAAGAGGGAAATCTCCGACCACCGGAAGAAGATCGAGCCTCTCCTCAGGCAACTCGGCCACCTCGCTTGGGAGCGGTACACCAGCGGCGACCGGGAGTTGCCTCTCTCCGATGGGAAGGCGATCGACCTACTGAGGGAGGTGCAGTTGCGAAATCAGACAATCGACACGCTTGAGAAGAAGATAGAGGAAGCAGCCGATGACTGACGGGACCGCACTGGGGGTGGATCTCGGCACCAGCAACACGGTGTGCGCGCACAGGACCGGAGAACGCATCCTCTCGGTCCCTCTGCACGGGAAGAGCACCCTCCCTTCGGTCGTCTTCTTCCGTAGCGCGAAAGAGGTGGAAGTCGGGCACTCTGCAAAAGCGCGCTTGCTGATCGCTCCGGAGCATGCAGTTCGATCAGCAAAGCGGTTCATGGGTGATTTGGAGAAGAGCTGGACCATCCACGGCAGGGAGGTCACACCGGTAGACGCCGCAGCGTATATCCTGGGGGATGTCCGAGAAGGGGCGTCCGCAAGTCTGGACGCGTCGGTCTCTCAGGCGGTTATCACAGTCCCGGCCTACTTTAACGGACTGCAGAAGAGCCGAACGAGAGAAGCCGCTGAGCGGGCGGGCTTTGAGGTTCTGGAGCTATTAAAGGAACCAACGGCCGCAGCAATCGCGTACGGTGTTGACAGAGAGCGAGATCAGACAGTTCTCGTCTATGATCTGGGCGGCGGGACTTTTGATGTGTCCCTGCTTAAGATCCAGGGCAACACGTTCAAGGAACTCGCAATCGATGGGGACACGTTTCTTGGAGGAGACGACTTCGATGAGGAAGTGAAGAGACACATCATCGATGCCTTCGAGAAACAGTACAAGTCGTTTGTGCCCACGCCCACCGATGAGAAACAGATCCTTGAGGCGGCGGAGAGCCTAAAAGTCCAGCTCAGTTCGTTGATGAGAGCCGAAGCGCAGATCGTGCTCTCAGACGGAAAGACCCTTGAGCTGGAGTTGAAGCGAAAGGCATACGAAGACCTGATCCGGCCGCATGTGGAGGAAACCATCACCATCCTCAGGCGTGGCTTGGACAAAGCACGCTTGAGCGTCGATGAGATCGGGCGAATCATCCTCGTTGGCGGTAGCACCAAGACGCCTCTCATTTTCGATCGCCTGTCGGAAGAACTGAAGACGCCCTACCGCGCTGACAATGTTGACGAGGTAGTGGCTCACGGAGCAGCATTGCGGGCAGACCAACTCGCGGGCGGGCGCCCAGTGGCCTCCGAGTCAGACGATCGGCCCACGGTCTATCTCCACAGGATCACTCCGTTCAATCTCGGGTTAAAGGTGGCCGAAGGGGGAGACACGGAGAAGTTCAGCGTCATGATACCCGACCAGCACGCCATCCCCTGCGAAGTCTCGCGCACTTTCTCGACGGAGTTCGATAACCAAACGGCGGTGCCCGTGGGTGTGTTTCAGGGCTTCGGCACCCAATGCATTCACCCTGACGTAAGGTTCATCGGCGGGTTCATCCTCGGCGGAATCCCCCCGGCACCAAGGGGGGAGCCGAGTGTCGAAGTGCGTTTCACGATGAATGAGGATGATATCGTTCAGGTTCAGGCGCGCTGTGGTGGCGTAGGCGTTGAACCGCTGTTGCTAGATGTGCGCCAGACCTCTGACCCCGCGGAGGTGTTCGGGCAGCAGGGTGGCCCGGTAGCCGTCGTCCTCTGTATCGACGTTTCGGGCAGCATGTCGGGCGACCCGCTGGTGGAGGCAAAGAAGGCCGCGACAGCCTATGTGGACTTGAAACGAGGAGGTCGGGACCTCCTCGGCTGCGTCTCGTTCGGCTCCAAAGCGATGGTTGCAGCGACCCTGCAGGAAGATTTCTCCCTCGTTAAGGAGGGGATTGCTTCCCTGGTGATTCGAGGATCAACCAACATGGCAGGGGGGGTAGCCAAGAGTATCACCCTGCTCAAAGAAGCTCCCCCTGGCTTCAGGCGACAACTCATACTGCTTACCGACGGATATCCAGACTCGAGCAAGAAGGTAAGGAAGGAGATCCCGAAGCTCGCGACCGAGAATATCACGGTACACACTGTGGGGACGGGGCAAGGGTACGATCGATCTCTGTTAGAAGAAATCGCCACTAAGACAGGCGGGGTCTTTGTCGCAGCAGACACGATCGACTTGCTTGCAGATGCCTTCATCCACTTGGCCAAAAAATAGCGGCGGTCCACCTATTCATGTGAGAGAGCCATGAACGACGGAGCAGGAATCCAACCCAAGGGAAGTCTTAAATGTATCGGGATCGATCTCGGAACAACAAACTCGAGCGCATCCGTCTATTCGGAAGGGAAGTCGATCCCCTTCCCTCTTTCCGCGCGAGTGGCGAACCCAGGTGGGAAGTCCCTTCCTTCAGTGGTCCGGTTCGAGGGCGGCAAACGGGATCAACTCAGTGTCGGTCGGGAGGCGAAGGCATACCTGCTGATAAAGCCAGAAGAGGTCTTCGCCTCAGTGAAGACGGTGATGCGAAAAACGGACTGGAAGAACGACCCAGAGTTGGTCGAGCGCTTCAATGTGGATGGCCAACCGATTGAGCCGGAAGAGATCGCGGCAGAGGTGCTAAAGCAACTCGTGGAGGAGGTGAATAACCAGGAGGTAATCGATCTAAAGGGTGAGGTCCGAAGGGCAGTGATCTGCGTCCCGGCCAACTCTACTGATGCCTATAGGCGAGGCGTGCGGAAGGCAGCTGCCCTCGCGGGCCTCGGAGAACGGGACGACGTGGGAGAAGTGATACTGGACGAGAATGGGGACCTCCAAGGCATCTACCTCTTGGAAGAATCGACTGCGGCAGCACTTGAGTACGGACAACAATTGGGCTTCTGGGACGAAGAGAAGGTGCAGACGATTCTGGTCTACGACCTGGGAGGGGGGACGTTCGATGTCACCGCACTGTCCGCGGACTCCAGTGCGGGCTATCCCCCAAAGTTCACCGTGTTAGCCACGAAAGGAGTCGCGAGATTGGGTGGCGACGACTTTGATCGAGCCCTAATGGAGATATGCTCAGAGTCGTTCAGGCAAGAGGTCGGGATCGACATCTTCGACCTTGGGGCGGATCAGGGAGGGGGAGTGGCTGGGAAAGAACTAAAGACCGCGCAGCAGAAGCTCTGGGCTGCGGCAGAGAAAGCGAAGGTCGCGTTCGCAGGGGGCTCCAGTCGCGAGGAGATCGCCATTCTGGGATTCCTGAAGGACGGAAACGGAACGCCGCACGATCTGGTCGTCGAAGTGACAAAGAAAGAGTTTCTGGATCGGATTGAGCCTCTTCTCAAGGCTGCTCAGGACTGCGTTCTTGATGCGCTGGGCGAGGCGAACCTCGGCCTCGACGACCTGAACCGGATCGTCATGGTGGGCGGCTCGACCAAGGCAGACTGGGTCAATCAGTCCATCATGGACTTGTATCCGAGTGGCCAAGCGAGACAGCCTTTCGTCGCGGATGACGTGGACCTTGTGGTTTCCCGGGGCGCTGCATTCTGGGGAGAGTCAAAATCCCGCCCCACTGACGAACCCTCGGTGGTGACGGTAGACAACATCGTATCTCACAACCTCGGAGTTGAGCTGGAGGGTGGGGTCTTTGGGCTCGTCCTGCCGAAGCTGCTCCCCCTGACGGACGAAACCCCGGTCCAGACGGCCCTCCAAACCTTCGGTAATCCCGACCAACGCGACTACATCCGCATCACTACATGGAAGACACAGGAGAACATCGAGGCTGAGGAGATCGACGACGCATGGCGTGCCAAGGACCGGCACTTCGTTTCAGCGGTGAGCGACCTTGGCCAGAACGTCTTCGAGTACGTCGGGGAGATCATTCTCAAAGGTATTCCGAAAGCACCAAAAGGGACCCTCCCAGTGGTTGTGAGCATGCAGATCGACCGCGAGAACCTTCTGAAGGTGTCTGCGACGTGCTCGGGCGAGGAGATCGAAGTGGAACATTCCCTCTCTTAGTCCGAGTGGCAAAACCCGACGATCGGCAGCGCCGGGAGTGCTATCCCGCTGACCGCGGAGGAAATGCGCTGAAGATACACCAACCAAGGAAAGCTCTGCGCCTATGTTCCCGCTCGGCATTGATCTCGGAACTTGCCAAAGCGCCGTCTCAAAGTGGACGTCCCGCACCGCGTTCACCGGTTCCGAACCCTACGTGATCCCCCTCGAGGGGAAGCCGACGCTACCGTCAAAGGTCTTTTTTGACGAGCTCGACGGCGTTGTGTCGGTCGTAGTTGGTGGAGCGGCAGCAAGGGCTGGGATCAGAGGTCCAGACCGGCTAATCCAGGCAGTCAAGCGGAAGATGGATGATCGGAACTTCGAGTATGAGGTTCTCGGTCGGTCTTATGGTCCGATCGATGTTTCAGCGGAAATCCTCAAGACATTGCTGAAGACCGTGGACGGTGTCGAGGGTCCCGGGACTTTCGTGCCGGAGGGCGTCGTGGTCACCGTGCCCCATTACTTCAAACACCACCAGAACGTAAACACCCAAGACGCGGCCCTCGCGGCGATCCGCGAGACCTACTCAGGTAGGCAAATCCCTGGCGATGTGGACGACCTGATGCTTGGCTTGGTGGCCGAGCCGATCGCGGCCGGACTCGACTACGCCTTTGCTAGGGGATGCGATGGGAAGGAGAACGTCCTCGTTCTCGACCTGGGGGGTGGGACTTTCGATGTCACCGTTATCACGATCGACCAGGTAGGCACCCGCATCTTCTTCAAGGTTCAGGCGATAGACGGAGATGATCGGCTCGGTGGGGAGGATTTCGACCGGAGTTTCCTGCGATGGCTCTGCGAGGCAGAGGGCCTGAATCTCGATGGCATGGGTGAGAAGGAACGGGCCATGGCGTTGTATCAGCTGGTACCAGCTGTCTCCGAGGCCAAGGAGGTTCTTTCCACTACAAAGCGCACCGAGATCGCACTGGCAAATGTCGTGGCGGGGCGGAACGTGGAGCGGGAGATCCGGCGCGCGGAGTTCGAAGCGTGTATTACCGGAAGAGCGGGGGATGGGCGGGACTATTTCAGTGAGGTTGAGAGCAAACTAGAAAAGGTACTGAACAAGGCCGGCATGGAGCCCGATGATGTGACTTGGGTGTTGTTGACAGGTGGCTCCAGCCGCATCCCCCTGTTCAGAGACTTGGTCGAGCAGAAGTTCGGCTTGAGCAAGTGTAAACTAGCCGGCGATATCGATCTGGCCGTTACCAGAGGGGCAGCCATATACGCGGCGCATCTTCTCGACGAGAGACTCGAGGAGGCCGGAAAGCCCCGAAAGCACTTGGACCTCTGGGACCGAATCGAAATCGAAGAACCCACGGCTCACGAGCTCGGGTTTGTGCTTGATGGCAGGTTCAACGGGTTCATTCGGGACAACGAGCCGACTCCAAAAAGCAAGACCAGGTTGTTCGAACCTACCATCCTCTCGCCGGACGGAAGCAAAGCCCGCCTCGGCAAGATCCCGATAGCTCAAGGCACCAGAGATGATTTCAGCATCGTTGGCGACATTGCTCTCGAGGATATCCATACACACGGCCGAGCCCTCGATGATATATCGGTCAACGCCAGGTTCACGGCCCACAGGAACCTGGTGACTGTGCGCGTCGAGGTCGACAAAGGGAACGCCGACGGCTCCAGGTTTGTGCGCGAGGAAGTGCTTAGGCTGGGAGAGGATTCAACCCCGGATTCGTAACAAGGCGCTGAGCATGAACCTATTCGATTGGTTTCGCGGTTACCGCCGCTTCTGGAAGACGATAAGAGGCCTACAGGCGCAGATCGACCACAGTCAGGGTGAGTTGGCCAGCTTGCGGCGAATGGTCTCAAAGATGGATTCAGAGGGCGAGGATCGCAGAATGGACCAGACGGAGGATCTGATGCGTCTCGCCGATTCTGAAGGGGCGAGGGCGGAATCCAGTCGGAGAGGCGAGCGCCCCATTGTGGACGGTGTCTCGGAAGGTGGGGGGCCGGTCGAAAGCGCGGGCGGAACCACTGAGGCTGACCAGGCGGAACTCCCATCATCTCCAGCCGAGACCAGTTTCGTGTCACATGAGGGCGACGGGGTTTCCGACGGATCTGGCGATGTCACAGAGGCAGGCCCCGAGGAGGAAGGCTCGCCTGGCGCAATTGATGGTTCCTCTGAGCTCCCTTCCGGCGGTACGGACCGAATGGGCTCCGAAGGCGCGAATGGTGCCTCCGAGGAACAGGTTCGCACTCCGAAGCCTGGTGGAGCCGGTGACGGGCTAACCTCGCTGTCCACGGACGGCCCCGGAACCGGTTCCCCTAGCGATCACCCGGAGTCTGTGCCCGAGGACCAGCGGCCCGAGACCATTACCCTCTGGGCTCAGGAGGACGAGGCCCCACCGGTGCCTCAGAGCGCTCAGGGCATCTGGCAGGACAGCGTACAGCGATACCTGGATCAGAAGGAATACTTCGAGCGGGAAGGCTTCATTTCGGCTCAGGAGCGGTTGGAGGAAGCCCGGACCAGCTTCGCACTTTGGAGGTTGTATCTGGTCAACCTCTGGGAGATGTGGAGCAACGACATTCGCGACGCCTTCCGAGACATTCTGGAGGAACCGGAGTACAGTTTGATCCAGGATGAGAAATTCCTGTTTCTGCCATTGAACGATCAGAACCGTGAAGAAGCGACTGCAAGGCTTCTGGAGTTTGCGGAGAAGATCAAAGCACTTCCAGCCAGTGGCGAAGACTGGCTGAGCGGTCTCCCCCGGATCGGAATTCGCCGGAGAACTGAGAGTGACTATCGTCTCGATGACACTGAGGTCCCAGAGTCGTCCGTCACACTTCTTCGTGAGGCGACGGGGACACTCATACTTATTCTAAAGAAGCTCGAGAGGTCGAGGATTTCTCTGGGCGATCTCCTGTCTGAGGCTCTCTCCCGGAACCAACTCGTGTTGGCCTCTTTGCAGGGATTCGATGGCGAGAAGGTGCTGATGAATGCCCTCCTAGAGGAGGGTGGGCAGGGTGAGGAACTCCGGCCTGCTGAGGATTCACTCAAGGAGGTACTCCAAGGCAACGAGAAGATTGTGCGGGAGGCCGAAGATGCCGCAGAACACCTGCAGCGGAAGTACTTCGACTTCTTGAGCGGGTTCCTCATCGACATCGTGAACGATCTCCACACCGCAAGGGCCCATTTCTTGGAGACCGTCTTGGCTTCTGAAGAGTCGGGCCGACAGTTCCTGCAACAATGGGGGACTCTATATGACCGACTCATCGTCCACCTTACCGGGAAGGTGATGGAGGAGGCGCTGCACCTGCAACCCATCGTGTGCAAGCGTGGCGATCCCTTCGACCATTCCGTCCACGCTCCGATCATATCGGAACCGGACGCCGAACTTGAGAACGATCAGATCAAAGAGATTACGAAACTGGGTTTCTGCTGGAATGGCGACCAAAACGTGCGCCAGATCGTGCGGCACACGGAGGTCATCGTCGTGAAGAATTCACCGTGACAGACCGACCCACTGAGTATTCTTCCTACGCCTCTCCCGCCTTCAACTACGAGGCGTTCCCTCCCCTGGGGATCGACCTGGGGACCTCCAACAGTTCCATCGCGCGGTGGGTGAATGTTCATTCTCGCAAAGGGGCAGAACCCTACACGCTCGGTCTCCTCGGCACCGGAAAGCTGATGAAGTCAGCGGTCTACTCGCAGCAAGGCGAGGGGGGGGATGACGTAGTAGTTGGGCGAGTAGCATATCAGAACAGGCTTATTCACCCGGAGAGGGTCGCTCTTGCGTTCAAACGCATGCTCGGGGATCAGGCCTGGGCGGATCGACTGGGCGAACAACATTTCACGGCGGTCGATCTGACGACCAAGGTCGTAGAAGCCCTCCTTTCCGAATGCAAAAGCCAGGGTCTGGTCCGACCAGCCGGAATTGTCGCCACAGTTCCCTACCACTTCAAGCAACACCAGAATCACGACACTCGCCAGGCGATCCAACAGGGGATCAGTGGGATCTTTGAGAACCTGCCAGAGCACGAAAGACCGCGGCTTCTCGAACTCATACCGGAGCCTGTGGCCGCGGCCCTGGACTATGCCTACAGTCTCCGGCGACACTCTGTGGACCAGAAGGTCTTGGTCTTCGACTTCGGCGGGGGCACCATCGATCTTATGCTTCTCGACCTCCAGATCTCGGGGAAGGGAGTGACCTTTGAGGTTAAGGGGACGGCAGGGATCGACCGGCTGGGAGGTGAGGACTTCGATGAAGTCCTCGAACAGCACGTGCTGGAGGAAGAGAGGATATGTCTCGATTCCCTCCGCGCGAACTTCAGAGAAAAGGACCGTGCTCAGATTCGCCAAAGCACTGTTGACACAAAGGAGGCGCTGTCTTCCTCCCGCCGGGTCGGTCTCCAGGTCGTTTTATCAGACGGCAGGGTGGTGGATCGCGAGGTTGATCGTCTAACGTTCGAATCCCTGCTCTCCGGCGGCGCATGTGCAAGTCGAGATTTTGGAGCTGAGGTCGGGGAGTTGTTGGACCGGTGCCTGGATACCGCCGGGTGGTCGGCCGACGCTGTCACGACAATCTTGCCGGTGGGAGGATCCACCAAGATCCCTTTCTTTCGGAGGCTCTTGGCGGCTCGTCTCGGGCGGGCAAGAATCGTCGACTCGGGCGACCCTGAGGAACCACTCTACCGCGTTGCACGGGGTGCAGCGCTTTATGCGGCTTTTCTTCTTGACCGCGAGTCAACATCTCATCACAAACACTTGGACGCATCAAGTTCTTTCGAGGTCTTCACCCGCACCGCACACGATCTCGGTGTAAGGACCTACGACGGCAGCTTCAGCGTGGTGGTGCCAGCTAACACTCGGCTGAGCCCAGGCGCGCCAGCTCGAGTACGGAAAGTCTACAATCCGGTTCCAGGACCGGAACCCAATCGGGTTTACCTACCTCAACTCCCGCTTTTCCAGCGGTCAAACGGCAGCGAAACCTCTATTGGATGCATCCCGGACATCCCGCCGGCGTTCATCCACGGTAGAATCCATAACGAAGTCGACATCGCATTGACCTTTGAGGTCACCCACACGCAGGTGATGGTCGAGATTGTTCTCCCAGGTTGCGATTCCGGCGGCGAAGATGTCCGGGTCCGGCATACAGTTCATTTGGAGTCACGAGCTTAAGGTTTCGCCATGTATCGACAACTGATCGCCCTTCTTTTTCTGGCGGTTGCGGAAGCCTCTGCCGCTCAACTCGGACCTGCGGCAGATGACCAAGTGCATCATGTGATCGTGATACTTGATCGAAGTCGATCAATCTCTGGCGATAAGGAAGCGGGCCATACGCCAGAAGCTCGAAAGACAGCTCTCCAGGCGCTTCTGGAGGTTGACCTACCCGACCTCTGTTTCTTGGAAGGCGGCGTCGTGCCGGGTCGTGCTCTTCTTGATTCTGACCGGGGGGATTTCCTGTCGGTGGTGTCGTTCGGGTTGGATTCTATAGGGCCCGACTTTGAGCGGTTCATTCAAACGGAAGAGTTCGGCCTCAATTACGGACTTAGATATGAGCGGGGCTTTGATCAACGGGTTTTCCAGGAACTCTGGGGGGAGATCGAGGGAAACTACTGGCAGCCGGAAGGGCAGGGGTTCTTGGGGAAGTATTACAGCGCCGTGTCCTTTGCACTGCCGATGAGCCTGTATGATCTCCGAGAGCCGACTCCCCTGGTTAATCGGACCTTCTTGGTGCTGGTTTCTGACGGAAAGTATAACGGGTTCGGAGACCCGGTTGGTGAGATAGAGGAGTTGAGGAAGGTTCGCGTTGCTGGTATTCCAGAGGCTATGAGCCGGTACGAAGCGATCCTCACTTCTTACTATTGGCGTAAGCTCCCCGCGGAGGCTGAGCGCGAGGGAGTCAAGGTCACCCTTTTTGAGGTCAGTCCTCTCGCAAGGTACTTCACGGTCGAGTCGCTGCTAGAATTCGACCGGGTGGCGAGTCTTTTGAGGGCCAGACGTGAATACCGAACTGCTCTTCCTCTTCGGCTAAAACCGAACCCCACTTTTCGAATTCAACGGCTTGAGGCGACTCTTCTCTCTGATTCTGGCCAGGCTCTTGCCCGGCAGGTCTTTACCCCGCTCGGGAGTGATACGGTGGTGTCCTTGTTCATAGATCGTGATCAAGGCCGGCACGCCGTGACCCTGTCTCTCCGCGCCTGGGTTCACATGGGTGACTCGGCCTATGGGGCTCATGTCCTCCACCCTTTCGGGAGTGAGCTGCAAGGGAGGGCAGGCTTGAACCGCCGGCTCCCGGTGGTGGTCGATAGTCCACCAAAGATACTGTATGTCTTTCCACTGACGGATTGGATGTATGACCTGGTGTTCTTCACGGAATCTGAGACTGTCGCTGTCTGGACCTGGCGGATCCTCTCTTCCTTGATGCTATTGTTCGGCTTCCTCCTTCTGATTCGGAGATTGAGCGAGATCCGAGATCCCCGAAGACTCAAACTTGTTTCGCCACCTTAAGCACGGTCCCAAGAGCCTGCTCGTTGGCTGTGTCCCTCGAGTTTCGACGCACAGCAGTTCCCTTTTTCGACACCCTCTCTGACCACTTGATTATGGCCAACCTGGAATACTCACTCGAATTCGACGAAAAACCGCGGGAGCTGCGGGTGATCGCAGAACGTGAACTCAAAGCCCCTCCCGGCCAGCTGATGGGCTTCCTAAAGAAGCACGTAAGAACAAAGTATTACCGGTTGGCCGTCAGAACCACTGACCTTCCAAGTTCGCTCGATGTTCCCGATCCAACTCGGCTTTTTGTGATTGGGGCGGCGCTTTCCGGAGCCCAGCCTTCTTGCGAGCTGATCGACCTGCCCATCACCACTGCAACCTATCCGATCCAGGTCCTATTCGATCCTAACCAGATAGCGCAGTATACAGATTTGGATGGTGACCAGGAAACCATCCGCTTGGAGCTCATCTCCCAGGCGGCCAAGAACAGCGGGCAGACACGAGAGAGCTTGGAGGTTCTTGTACAGTTCAATCGAGCCAATCCCACGCCCAAATGTCGGCTGGTGATCAACCCAGAGTTCGTTCAAGGTGTCGAACACCAGAAGAAGGTCCTCCCGTTCGGAGAAATCCATATCGAATCTTCTTCCCCCTTCGTCTATGCCCATTCAGCGGATTGCGTGGCTAGCATAGGATTCGGGGATCTTCACGAAACTGATCTCTTGTTTCTTGGGGGGGAGGAAGAGATCCGGGAAACCAACCCAGTCGCTCCTGCCGGTGGTTTGATCGAAAAGGGAAGATCCATCAAGTCCGTCACTGGAGTGAGTCTGCTGGATCGTGGGCGGTGTCGAATCCAGACCCTGAATCCCGGCAATACGGTCGTGATCCCGGTCTACATTGACCTGAGAGAGCTGCTTAATCCGCCGGAGGTTACGGAATACGAGGCCGCGGTCCGAAGCCAATTCATGATCGCCGGCCAGGAGGTGTTCCTCTCCGATAGGGGGGCTTTCCGCATCACGCCGGACTCGAAGACGACAGCCCTCAGAGTCGAGGTTTTCGAGAGAGGCCAGCGAATCGGCGAGGGGTTGGATGACCGTGCGCTTTCTGAGCGACGCCTGTGGATTCACAACCGCCGAGGCCTTCAAAGCTGCTTCTCCCTCAGGATTGGCAATTTCGCTGAGAGTGGCACCGGTGCAGTGTCTATTAGGGACTTCAAAGTGAGATTTGTCCCTCAAGGGAGCCCTCAACCGCAGATTAGTCCCATCGCAGGGAAGAGCCTCAGCGACGTCTTCGAGATCCAGGTCGTAGATGCTTTCAACCGACCGGTTCCCAGTGAGGAGGGGCTGAACCTGCCGGTTGCCTTTTCCTTTCCTGACGGCGAGTCAAGTTATTGGGATTTCGACGTGGGCCTTCGCCATTCAGCGGTCTCAGATATCCCCGCAAACATTTCGGTGGTTGAGGCGAGGGTTTCCTTCGAGGTGCAGGTGATTCCCGAAGGTGGGGTGATTGAGGAAGACTGGAGACCTGCCGGTTTCTTGGTTGAGTTCGAGGTGGAAAGGTACGCTGGTCCATACTGGCTTGCCATCGACTTTGGGACTTCGGCCGTGGTCGTTGCATTCGACAAACGAGCGGGCGAGGATCTCGCGCTGCTTGATCTTCAGGAACGTCGAAAGGAGCTCGGGGAAGCTGCTTCCTATACCGCATCCCTGATCCCGGAATATGGCACAGAGTTCCTCTCCTCCCAGGTCCTGCTGCGAAACGAAGGGACCCTGATGGCGCCTTCCCCTGCGCATGACTTGGCTGTCTTGGCCCCCGAGCGTTTTGCGTTAAGCGCCGAACTGCATGTTCTTCCGCCGATAAAGGCGCTAGTTGGATCCGAGGAGTTGCCAGCACTGGTCGAGGAATACAGGAACCTTCGTTACTCGATTATAAGCGGAGGGATGGAGTCCGAATACCTATTCTCAGATCGTCGGCCGCGGATCACCGAGATCGTGGCGACCACTTACAACCGTCTCCTCGTCGATTACGTTCTCCCGATCCTCCACAACCAAGGGAAAGAAGGGGATCTGAACAAGGTAGTGTTCTCAATCCCTAACACCTTCACGCCTCGTCATATTGATACGCTGAAGCGCCTGGTGAAGGAGAACTTCCCATCGGTGTTTCGGTCCGACTACACCACCTTTATCAGTGAGAGTGACTCGGTCGCAGCCTACTATCTGAACAATTGGAAGAAGCTCAATCGACAGTCTGCGGGTGACGAAAGACGGCGGAGCGAACGATTCCGAGACAGGGCAGAGTATGTATTGGTCTATGACCTCGGCGCTGGCACGCTCGACCTCACCTATTTCAGGATCGTTCCGCTGACCTCCGAAACTGGGGGGGAAGAGCGGGAAGTAACAATCCTGGGTCGGATGGGGACGGATACGGGAGGGAATTACCTGGACGAATCTCTCGCCCGAGCGATCGTTGAGCAGTTCAAGGATTCCTTCACCCGAGCGATGTTCGGGGGATCCCTAGATCCCGTGACCTTAGGGCGCCGTCTTCGTTTTAAGCACGTCGTCGAGAAGGAAATCAAGCCTCGTCTGGGTGAGGACGCAGTCATCACGATTGAGACTCTGAAGGGCGACCAGGCCCAATATAACTACCTAAGAAACGACGTGGACGTTGACTTGGCCCTGCTCCGAGGGAGTAGGCAATTCCAGGATTACCTCACCTTGAACACTGAGGTAGTGCTGCGCCATTTCTTCGGTCTATTCAATGGTGTCGAGACTGATCCGGGAGGGGGTCGCCAGTTCTATGACCAGGGCGAGTTCCCGGTTGACACCGTGATGGTGACTGGGCGCGGGATCCAAGTCAGCGGACTAGAAGACCGAATCATGGCGGAGTTGGAGACTTGGGCTGGCAGTGGAGAGAGGACCCTCATCTCAGGTCTAGATGAAAAGGCCCTAAAGAGCTCAGTGATCGAAGGAGCCCTTCAGTTCGTTACTCGTTATCGCTATCTCGGCCACGACGCCAACGTGCGCTTCAGTAGTCGTAACGTCCTGGCCCGGTATGGACTTCTATACCAAGACATCTACGGGCAATGGCAGTTCAAGGAACTGCTTAACCCAGCGACCCGACCAATAGTGGCCACGCCTGTTGAAAGGGAAGGCCTGCAGATCTATTCCTACGACACGGACGAGTTCGATGTGGACCCCCAGAATGATGGGGGCAAGAACCTAGTCGATCTGAGCAATAGCGCTGAGTGTCTCTTCGTTCAGAGTTTTAGCACGGACACGGCCGGAGACTTTCAGGCCGGCAGGACCGAGTTCATTTCGACGATGTCTTCCTTTTCGCCTCAGGAGATGGGGCACCGGCACCCCGGTGGCGTGCAAGTCAGGGTCGAGATAGACTCCGAGAACCGGATGAGGGTGACCGTGGGAGATCTCGTCAACGATCCGACGGAGCCGATGAAAACGAATCTTGAGGATAGCGAGGCGGTCAGGAAAGGGATGTGGCCCTACTTGGACCGTTTTCGCTAATCTCGTCAGCCTGCAGGCGCACCCAGTCCCTACCATTCCAATACGGATCGCCCAACCATGTGTCAGCTACGCTCGATCCCAAGCTCAAGAAACATCTCAATTGTCCTGGTATTGGCCTCTGCGATTGGAAGTTCGCTCTACGCGCAGGATGAGACCTGGCAAGTGGAGTGGGTGGATGCGGGGGGGGAGAGATACTGGAATGCCTATCAAGGGGCGTCCGATCCCCTCGTCACCCTCTTTCTCCCCACGACTGTTCCTGAGGACCTTGACGATCATGGCCCTAGGGTCGATGCGTTCTTAGAGGATCTCGGCCTGGGGGAGGATGGTCGCGCAGCGTTTTGGGCAGGAATCACCTGGAGGAACCGGACTGGCCCGGCCCTTGCGGCGCGTCGATGGAGAGACCTCCGACGGGCTCTTAGCGAACCTGGCTCAAGGAGTCTCGGGGGAAATCCCGGTATCCGAGCTAACTTCCGTATGGTTGCCTCCGAACTGGCTGCGGAGTACAGCGACGGGAGGTGGCTGTCGGGGGACGAGCAGGCGTTCCCACACCTGGAGGGAGGGGGGTGGGTCAAGATCTTTGACCGCGGGCTGCTTGAGGGGACTCTGGATCTCGGCGAGGTGCTCACTGGAGAGGTGGTCAGTAGAGAAGTCCTGATAAAGAACTATGGCCGAAAAGAAATATCAAACCTCCGCATTCATTCGGACAGGGGGTCCTTTGGAGTCTCCCCAGATTCGCTTTCCATCGGGCCGCAGGAGAGTGCGACGATCAACATCGAGGTTTCGGCCTCACAAGGAATCTCCCTCTTCGACGCGATCAACGTCTCGGCCTCTGGGAATCTGCTGTCAGCCCGTCCTCTTACGGCACGAGTTGTGCTTCCGGGATTGTGGGCGATTTCTATGGGAAGGGTGAGTCTCTTTCTCCGGGGGCACTTCCTATCCCTGATTTCGGTGGGGGTTCTGGCCGTGGTCTTGCTGGTTTCGTTCGGCCACCGCCCCCTGGCGTGGTGGAGGCATCGAAAACGGCGGGCCCTGCTTGACCGGATGGCCCACGCGGGAGTGGAAGAACTGGGGACTATTAAGCGGCTACTTACATCAGTGCGAGAAGCGGAGGAGCGTATAACCTCCACCGGAACGGCCACCGGAGAGCGACTGACGCCAGGCCTGATTGCGAGAGAGCGACCACTCCTCGGCATCCTGCATCAGACCTTGGAGGGCCTGGTCAAACGTAGCCGCGGATCAGACATAGCCAACGACCTCAAAGAGCTTGAGACAAACCGGCGTTCTCTTGAGGAGAAGATGGGCGGAGAGAGCGCAACCGCAGCGGAGTTCATTGATTTCATGGTTCTTGCCGGAGAAGTGCTTGAACAACAGCTTCGGGCGGCCAGGGAGGCTGCCTTCCACCACGCGTCAATCCGGGATGCTGAAGAAGAACTCGAACGACTCGAGGTAGCTCAAGCTCGAGTGCTGGCAAAACTCCGAGATGAGGAGGAGAAGAGTGTCTCTTACATCCGGGAAGTAAGGGAGGCTTCGGAAGAAGCGAGGAAATACAAGACTCTCTGGAATGAAAGGGCCCGCCGAGTCAAGCACCTCCAGTCGCAGATAGAAGAGCTGCAGAACTCGCATGATACGACGCAGGTGCGGCTAGCCAATGCTCAGGCCGAACTCAAGCCGGCTCAAACCGAACTCCAAACGACAAAGAGTGAACTCGTCACGACCATAGCCTGGCGGAACAAGGCTCAGCAGGAGTTGACCGAGGAACAGGAGGCACACGGGGAGACACGAAGCCGCCTCGAAATCACTGATTCTGATCGTGCTCGAGCTGAGCGCGAACTCCTAAAGGTCAGAGATGACCATGAAGCGTGCAAATCACAGATAAGCAACACCCGACATCATTGGCAGCGACTCTCCGGGGTACTTGGCCAGCAGCCGTCGGCGATCGAGCAGGGGGAAGCCGACTTAGGGCCCATCGACACGCTGGCTTCACATGCACCATGTGCGTTCATCCCGGAGCATATGAGTCAATTCCGCAATATGCTTGTGCACCTCCTTGCCTTGTTCCGGGGTTTCGCGGGGCGAGCACCCTCCCCGCAGAGTGGGAACAGATTCTCCAAGCTCCTGCACTATATACATTCCGGCGAGATGGGAAACGCTGGACTTGCTGATGCCTCTTCGCGACTCAGGACTGGGACTCTATTTGAGTCGCTCAAAGCAGCAACCGGGGGCATGACCTCGCTCGGAGATTTGATGTCGATCAGCGAGAAGGCCTTCTTCGAGGACTTCATACGGCCGGTATTCCTGCCAGTCCTGAATCAAATCGCACGCCTCTACCTGCTTCTGAGGGTCCCCCAGGAACATCTCGATGTTCGTGGATTGATTAGGGAGTCGGGGATTGACCCTGAGGAGATCGTATGTGCGTACGTGCTCGCTACCCGCACATTGCGCCAGCATTATGACCTGCATATCCGTACCGTCCGCTTGTTCGAGGATGCCTTTGATGAGGAAGCGCACATTCCCCAGCCGTCTGCCAGTCAGGCAATGACCTCCCTGATCCCTGCCGCTCAGAGCGCCGTCACCGCGTTGCCGAGAGGGGTCATCTACGAACTCTACGGGGTCGGGCTCCAATCGAACAAGCTGGGTGTGGATACTCTCCCCGAGGTGATTTATAAGCCTTGAGTTCTCTTTCCGAGGATGATCGACAGTCAACCTCACAGATTGGGCATGGGTTCAATCCAAGGCACGTCCGAGCCCCAACGCCGCGCTGTGAGGTATGAACATCACCCAACAGGGCTGACACCCTCCCCCGTCAGTGAGCTGAAGTCCGCCATTCCTTTGTCGCCGGTCACTCTGGTGTAGATCTCGCCCGCCAGAAATATGCAGAATCCGAGGGTCAAACCCAGCAGAGAAAAGCTGACCCCCCGGGCAGTTGCCCCGCCAAGCGCCAGTAGGTCGAGCAACCAGAAAAGGATTGCGCTGAGCGCACCACCTAAGGTCCCGCCCACCACGCCAACAACAATCATCCTTGAGCGATTCGCCCTGCTCAGCCATCCTACGGCGAGCCCAACCATCAAGCCGAACAAGGACCACCCCGAGACCAGGCGCCAGACGGGGATCGCCAAAGTGTCCTCGCCTCCCCTCTCGCGGGTGATGCCTTTTCGCGCGAGATCCAAGAAAGCGTCGGAGAGGCCTGAGAGATTATTAGCCGAGTAGAACTGGCCGCCTGTCTCGTCAGCAATCCTCCTAAGAAACCCCCGGTTATAACCCCTACCTGCCCCGATCGTGTGGATAACAACTCCCTCCATTTGCGCCACGAAAGCGAGAATGCTCCTTGGATCGTTGGTGGGTTGCCCGTCCGATACCAGCACGATTTCCTGTGGGAGGTCCCCAGGCCCGCCGAATACACCCATCGCCTGCTGCAGGGCTGCAAGCATGTTTGTGTCACCGTACGCAGATAGGCCATCAATGGCTGAGGTCAGCGCAGAGTAATCCGCCGAAGGCACAGCAATGACAGACGCGTCGCTGGAAAACGCGATGGCGCCGACCTTGTCGACGCTCGAGGAACTCTCCAGCAGATCGAGATATGTCTCTCCTGCACGTTTAAGCTCGCTAATCCCCCGGCCCCGCATGCTGCTCGAAACATCGAGGAGCAGGAGGCGTTCTTCGGGAGTCGTGTCCAGACCACTCTCTCTAACCGTACCCGCAAACAGGATCTGCACTAGTGCCACCGCGACGGCGGGCCAAACGTAGATCGGCCAGCGCTTGAAGGTGGCCTTGGCAAGCCGGTATCTGCCCGCGTATACGTACTTTTCCACAACCAGAAGACAGGTAATGCCGAATGCAACAGCGTACAACAACAGAGTCTCGCGATACACGCCGTAATCCGAACTCCAGGGCTCGAGCAGAATCCAGCCAGCCAGCGCCCCGAAAAACCCGGCCAAAGTGTGGCGGATGAAACTCATTCTTTCCTCCCGTTTTCGCGGCTGCCGGGTCCGGTGCGGCAGCCGCACCGGCAGTCCATTTTATACGGCCTTGACCTTCACGGATCCCGTGTCAAATCCATGGCTTTCGATGAGTTGACGTACGCTTTCCCAGGGGATCAAGTTCTCGTTCTCTTCCGCGACCTGAAAAAGGGCTGTCAGATCATCGCGCGTGTCACTTGTGAGGGGCATCTCTGCCTGCGTCAAGGTGAGTATCCCGTTCTCGTCCAGGTCAAAAATCCCGCACACAGGGACAACTTCATCCCCGAGGTTTCTCCTGGAGATTTCGAGCGTCAACTCGCCCAGTTTCATGTTCTCGTCCGGGTTAATCGCCTCGCCTCGGAAGATGCCCATCTTCACCTTGGGCTGCCATGGGAGTGCCACGCCAAGAGCTGCTCCCTTTGTCGGATAGTGCGTGTTTCTTCTGAGAATGGGGACAAAGAAGACCTCGCGGGTTTTCTTGTCTTGGAAGTCAACCCCAAGTGTCTGGGGGATAACATCGAGGAATGTAAGATCGACGGGGCGGTCGCCTGCCTCAACTTCTGGTCGGAGATCATCCGTGGGGGCCGAGAGGCTGGCGCAGACGACAGCCGCCCCTTTCGCGACGGCAACGTCCATGTCATCCGCCATATAGGGTTGTTTGATTCGCTGGGCAAGCATCTCAGCGATTGCAGGAGTCTTTGAAGATCCGCCAACCAGGACAACACGATTGAGATCGTCCGCCCCCAAGCCTGCCTGAGTCATGACGTCCGAGGTCTTCTGGAGCATCTCATCCAGATGAGGCTGGATCAACTGCACGTATTCTCCCCGCGTTATCCTATCAATGTCCACTCCGAGGCTCGGTACGATGATGTCCGTCGATTGCTTCGCGGAGAGTTCGATCTTCGCGCGCTCGGCCGCCTCCTTGAGCGTCTGCGCTGTGACGCTGTCCGTGCCCGCTGGCTTCCCTGAGCTCGATTGAATCCAATTCCTCAGAAAAGCCACGATTGCGTCATCGAAGTCCTCTCCACCGAGTTTGTGGTTGCCATCGACCGCTCGGACTGTGAAAGCATTGCTCTGAATCTCCAGAATCGATACGTCGAAGGTGCCGCCCCCGAGGTCAAACACGAGGATCAGTTGGTCCCTTTCCCTGTCGAATCCATAAGCGATTGCGGCAGCAGTCGGCTCGGGAAGGAGACGGAGCACATTCAACCCTGCTGACTCCGCGGCCAGCTTGGTGTCACGCCGTTGGGCCTCGTCGAAGTAGGCAGGAACGGTCACAACAACATCGGAGACTGGCCCGTTGCCGTCCGCCTCTACCTGGGCCTTCAGGTAAGAAAGAACATGCCGGGCGCTATCGATGGGTGTGTAATCCTCCCCTTCGATCTCCTTGCTCCAACTCGAGCCGATAACTCGTTTGGTCGCAGTCAATGCCCGCTCCGGGTGAATTAGCGCCTTCCCTTTCGCGGTCGACCCGACCTGAACGGCCCCTCCTTCGATGTAGACAACGGATGGCACGGTCGTACGTCCTTCGATTCTCACCGGGTGCGGCTCGCCGTTGCGGTATTCGCAGACCACCGAGTTTGTTGTCCCTAAGTCGATACCAATAAAGCGCATGCGGCTTCTCCCTGGAGAGGTGGGAAGCGAAAACAGCCCGTTTCAGACAATCGGGCGAATTCGGAGGCACTGGTCGATGGCGGCACGGACCCGAAACGCGAGACGCGCTCAGCCGACGCTCCGAACCCGACAGGCCAGTGGAGGATTGACCGGATGCGACCGGCAGCTCTCCGGCGTCTGTTTCGATTGAAAGAGCGCATCGGTTCGGTAACGCCGACGCTCCTCTCGGAGATCTCCTTGACGCGAATCCCGTCGCCCCGTCTCAAGGCGGAAAAGGCGGGACGATGAGGATCAGGTCTTATGCGAAAGCCCCCGAGACGCGAGACACCGACCGTTGAGAAGAGAATGGCATCGAGTTCCTCACCGCCAGATGTAACCCGAAACGCATGTGCTGGTTCGAGTTCCACGAGGAGGTCTCCAACCTCGCCGCTCTTCTGGCAAGTAATGAATGGCGGAGCATCGGGATCCGCCCCGTTGACTAGGCGCTGCGTGGGTGGATGCTCCGATGGGGCTCGCCAATCTGCCGGATACGCACACATGATGTGGCCAAACACCTCAGATAACGACCCGGGGAGTCGAAACCGATCCAAGAATCCGCAAATCCGGAGGCGTCGAGCACCCTTCCGATCTTGGGCTGCGATGTCAAACACCTCAGAATCCCAATGACGCTCCGAAGGCTGGCGCCGATTGGGCTCGGCAGGTGGTCTGGTCACCTCCGATACCGTTGTCCCTTCCGACGAGGCGGAGGCGGCGTGGATAATCCTCTGAGCAATCTCTTGAATGCCGATCTTGGAGTCGATTGCCAAACGACCGGCGAGAGGAGAAGAGACCGAAGAGACTTCCTGGCGTCCTATCCCGTGCCAGATCGGACAAACCACTTTTCTGTCTCGCTCGATCTCAAGGTACAATAGGCCATCCAACTCCCACTGCGGCCACCTCCTCGCAAAGAAGTGTTTACCCAAGACCACTATTCCGAAGTCGCATTCGAGCCGACCTCTGTCGATCTCCTGGCGAAGGCTGTCACCCGGTTGGAGTTCATATTCCTCAGCCCACACCCGGCCGCCGAAGTGTGTGAACTCAGCTACTAGCGGGAGGACAAGCTTCTCCTTGTCCTCAGACGCGTGGGAGATGAATAAGGAGGGCTCGTGCGGACGAACCTCCCCGGAGGGAGGAGTGATTCGGGTCCAGCTCGATATCAGGTTTTCCTTTTCCATGACCTGCACCCAACTCTGCGCCGTTGATCTTGAGGCTGGGGGTGCTCCGTGAGTGTAACCTGCGCGAATCGCCTAGAAGGTGCAAGGCGGCACTTTATTGTTCCCAGGGCTTGATCGACCGGAAGCGCCCCTAGCGGTGCGAGGCACTCTAGAGTTATCCCTCAGAGGGAAACGGTCAGTCCACTACGATTGCTGCAGGCCTCTGTTGATCCCCAAGTAGGGGGCCGGGGATCCCGACGCTGAACACCTCGAAGATGGTCCCGGATGGAAGTCGGGCAATAGCGCGCATGGCGTCCGGGAAGAGGGGCCTGGTGGCCTCCAATGCATGGTGGGTGGAGTCATGTTGGAGTGGATCGAACGGATCCACGAACAACGCCACGGACGGAAAGGAGATGGCGAAATGGACTCGCATTAGGGCGGTCACATATTGGTGGGCTGATCCGATGTGCTCGGGATCGACTTGTGCATCTCTGAGTGTTGCTCAACGCTCAAGAACCCCCGAAGCACGAGTCGGAGCAAATTCAGGCGAACTCTTCGGCTGACCGAGGGAAGCAAGCGGTGGACGACAGAACTCCGGTAGATCCTTCGGATGCCCGGCAGTGATAGGTTCCTTTCGAGCTTGATTCGGAGCGTATCGTCGGTTGGCGCAAACCTGAGGCTTTCACACGCGCAGATCAGCCCCATGTTCCCATCCCCCCCTTCAGGATATCGTGAAGCAACTTCTTAATCGGAGAGGAGGGCTCAGCGATCCGACTCGTATGGCTGAAATGGGAGGCCAGCCTTCCGAGGCGGGCACAAAGAGTGTGGAGGTTCTAGGGTTTGACCGCTGCCCCCACGGGCCTCCCCCTCATGCCCCGCGGGGCACGTTGAGCTGTACGACTGGGGCATTTGGGGGCAATGATGTGCCGCACCGAGCGTGCGTCTCACCAGTTGAACCGATTGCTGCTCTCCCCCGGGTTCTCGATCGGGCTATATAGCCGTCTGCTCGAGGGAAACCCCGAGGAGAGTGGCGGGATTCTGTCCTTGGCCCCGGCTGCTGAGGGCGTGTCCGTCGAACAGGCCGTCCCCGTCATCTGGGGGGATTCGTAGCGGGCGCCAGGATTCATATCACTAGGGTGCTTCATTTGGCTCACAGTCAGTATGTTCCCGAGGTGTCGGGCTCCGGCCTGGCGCCTGAACACCCAGAGGGCTTCCCCTTGTATCGACCACGACTGGATCGTACTTGAAGGTTTTTGGGGGCACCTGCCAAATGCCGGGACCGAGACCAAGGCGGCCCGGTCCTCAATCCCGACAGATGGGGCCAATCTCCTTGGGTGGATCGGGTTTTCCGGTGCTTCGGATCGGCAGGAGAGCGCTGTCCGAGCCCTTGGATCTTCCTCTCACTCCCAGACCCGGTGCCATCGGACCTGATCGCGAAAGTCCCTGAATCGAACAGCCTCTTGAAGGGCTGCAGGAACCAGTCGTAGACCACCGGTCCGGAGTTAGTCCCCATAGGCGCGGGATAGCAGGGGAAGGATTCTGCTGCACGATTCCATCCTGGGCTATGGCGGACGGGGTCCCAGGCTTGGTGAGGATAAGGGAGAGAGAATCTCGCCAGCGAGGATTGGTCCACCTTCCCTTCGGGAGGAGGTTCACCCCCCCGCACTGTGGCTCAACCGTCTTCAAGCCGTAGCGCGGGTGGAGTCTCAATGGGTGACGATCCGAAGGGCGACTTCCTCACTGGCGGGCGATTGGCGTCTGTCTCAGGCCCGGCGGTATCGCCAGAGCCTGACCCTTGGGTTGGGCCGCCTGTCTCCATTGAACGCCTGGTGACGCCAGTGGTCCGGGGACCTGGCGTGTAGGCTGTCACCGGTGTATTCTCCTCAAGTCTCCGCTTCGTCCAGTAGGGGCTCCTTTCTCTGGGGTATCCCCCGGAGGCATTCCCCGCCAGGTGGACGCTATGGCCGATCTGGAAAGGACGGGCTCCACCGCTCCTGATGTCACGGTTGATCTGACCCCCTGAAACGAGACCAGGTCCAGTGTTAGCAACTGTGCTGGGAATCGGCGTTCCAGATCGCACGCTTGCTCCGTTCGATCAGAATCGACCAGACCTTGCTCGAAGACGTATTGAGATCAGATTGCTCAAGACCGTTCCACGGACCATCGAATGAGTGTTTGCCCTGCGGCCCGGCAGACTGCTCGCCGTGGCCTTTCCACATTGCCACCCCGAGAAATGGGATGATCCGATTCCTGTCCTGGATCGAGATGCGGCTGACGGCCTTCGCTGGTCTACTGATTCTCGGTCTTTCGACCTGGCTGGCGATCCTGCTTCTGATGACCGGCCAGGAGGTGCCCGTCTTGGCCCTCCTACTGGCTGCATCTTGGTGGGCTCTGAGTGTTATTGCGTCCGTTCCCCTAGTAATACACGGGCTTTGGAGAGGTCGATTTCATGCACGTCGTGAGGCCACAGCCAATCGGATTGACTTGATAGAATCGAAGGAGGGGAAGCCTCGATCCCTTGGTGGCCATGTGGTCTCAGCCCTCTCCATCTTCTTGCTAGGGACGCTCTCTGCGCTTAGTGGGATCTGGCTACAGTACCTCCTAGGCGAATGGGCGGTGTTGCCGCTAGCTGCAGCCCTGCTCCTGATTCTACGCAGCTTGTTCAAGGGAGAGGCCTGGGGGTTTGCGCTCTTTACGGCAACCCTGGCTCTACCCGTGGGATTGTCTCTCTCCATTGGTGATTTCATCAGTGCCTCCCTGGTTTTGGCCGGAGTCATTGGCCTGTTGGCTGGGGCTATCATCAGCACGCGTCCCTCCATCAATCCCCTGCGGCATGCGTGGAGATTCTTTGGAGCTGTTCGTGAATTCGCTGTCGATGTTGGTAGAATCGAGAGGAAGGTCCGTCAGACAGTGCTGAACGAGCATCGGGCACGAGAGAATCAGGCTGCGGTCATCGGGGTGTCTCTGATTCTTTACGGATTGGCTCCGGGCTTGCTGGTCCTGTCACCCCCCTCCGTGGATGTATGGATCACGGCGTATGACGGCTTTGCTCGAGGCTCCTTGCCGTATCTGCCGTTCATGGCGTTTGGGTTCTACGCTCTGCTCACGGGTTTCGATGCGATCTTCTCTCTCCAGGAAGTGCTCGACGCAGACCGTGTTAAGGAAGGAAGCCTGTCTTCGAACCTGATGGGATTGCAGGGTCCCTTCGGTGCCCTCCTGTTGCTCTCGGGTCCTAGCCTGCTAATGCTCGCGATTCTTCTTCAGATTGCGGATTCATCGTTGGATCAACTGATCGCCCTCTTTCTTGGCTTCTTCGTCTTCCCGAGCATCCTGGTACGCTCATCGAGCTACGCCGTGTCGTTCGCGTTGCTGGGTGTCTTCGGCAGAGGGAAGGGGTAGGAATTGTAACGTAAGTGTCCCACACCGCCGCTTGGTGTTCCACCAAGACCGCCCATCGAGGCTGATCCGCCCCCAGCTGCGGTACCACTCAGAGTGTTAGTTCAAAGCTCCCTGGCTCTGGGGGTGAGGACCCCGGAGAGCCGGGAGATTCAGGAACGCATGATCCGGCCTGATCGCCTCTGGG
>SDBT01001961.1_pt1 | contig 36905 bp, 27 predicted proteins | sample 2277101 | NCBI WGS metagenome assembly SDBT01 (sample SAMN10404973, study PRJNA504765) | marine sediment metagenome | isolation source: marine sediment core GS10_PC15, 103 cmbsf | place: Arctic Ocean: Southern Knipovich Ridge | collected 2010 | reverse complement strand
GCTTGATGAAGCTGAAACTTCGGAATACCAAGATTACTTAGAATTAGCATTAGATAACCTGGAATTCAATGAGGAGATGCGGTTATTCCCGTTATTCGACCTTCCCGAACATGAAAACGATGATTTACTCGAAGACCTGCAAAATAACATCGCTGACTCAACGGATCTTCCAGATTGAATGATTTTTTTTTATTATTCCTGAACAATCTACTGCCCATATTTCTGGCTGCAGGAGCCGGGTTCCTGCTGGTTAAAGTTCTCAAGATTAGTCCGGTTCCCCTATCTCGAGTTACATTTTACATATTCAGCCCGTGCTTGATCTTTTCCTTACTTACACACACCAACCTTGAAAGTGGGGATATTGCACGTTCGATCTTATTCGCCGGCATCCTGATGGCTGTGGTGGGTTTTCTTGCCTGGATCACTGCAAAGTCCCTGAAGTTCGACCGAACTATCTTATCTGCAGTCCTGCTGACAACGATGTTTATGAACGCCGGCAACTACGGTCTACCGCTTACCTTATTTGCTTTTGGGAAGGAGGCTTTAGGTTTTGCCAGTATATATTTCATCACAATGGCTATCTTCTTATATACCGCCGGCATCGTAATTGCTTCATTAGGCTCGACAAGTCTAGTTGAGAGCCTGAAAAATCTGGTAAAAATTCCCGTTATCTACGCACTCTTACTGGCTGTAATTTTCATGTTGTCCGGGAGGCAGGTGCCGCTGTTCCTCGACCGAACGATAACACTTCTCGGTGATGCGTCCATCCCGACCATGCTGGTGCTGCTCGGAATGCAGTTAACTAATGTGCGATTATCAGGGCTGAGTGTGCCTTTGGCATTTGCGGTCGTCATGCGCCTACTTGTGAGCCCGGCAATTGCCTTGCTGCTGGTTTCGATTTTTGGCATGACAGCGCCAGCGAGTCAGGTAAGTGTGACCTACGCGGCAATGCCCTCAGCAGTTTTTAATACTGTATTAGCTACCGAATATAATGTTAAACCTTCGTTCGTTACGGCGGTCGTTTTTATTACAACAATACTCAGTCCATTATCATTAACACCGCTGCTGGCGTATTTGGGAGCCTGAATGACAGTTAATTTAGATGGGCGTCTTCACGCCATAATTCAAGGTCACGTTCAGGGTATCGGTTTCCGGTACTTTGTACAAGGAAAAGCCAAAAGTCTGGGTTTGACGGGTTGGGTTCGAAATCGTTGGGACGGTTCAGTAGAAGTCTTGACAGAAGGAAAGCGCACAGAATTGGAATCATTATTAGATGCGCTCTACCGCGGTCCGCGAGGAGCCACAGTCACAAACGTTAAACCGCAATGGCAAGAAGCAACTGGCGAGTTTTTAGATTTTCAAGTCCGGATGACTGCATATTAGGTTCAGCAATTTCAACCAAATCCCAAACCCCGTTTTTTAAGAGAAACATTGCGCACACCACCGATTACAAGGTGATCAAGCACTTCAATGTCCAGCAGCTTGCCGGCTTCAATAATCAGCCGCGTAAGCTTGATATCATCAGTGCTGGGAGTAGGGTCACCGCTGGGATGGTTGTGAATGACAATAATGGAAGCCGAGTTGCGCTTCACAGCCTCATTAAAAATTTCGCCCACCCTCACTTGAGAAGAATTTAATGAGCCTCGATAACGTTTGTCAAGATATACGATGCGATTGCGTGAATCGAGCAGTAATACCCATAATTCTTCCTGTTCCAAAGCGCTCATTTCATATTGGACAAAAGCCGCTGCATCGTCTGGGCTGTTAATTGTGGGACGCTCCTCAGGATCAATAGAATTCAATCTGCGACCAAGCTCAATTGCTGCTTTTATTTGAGCGGCTTTTGCCGGTCCAATCCCATGCTGTTCGCATACTTCCGCATATGATGCTCGGTGGATACCTGGCAACCCTCCCAGTTCGTCCAACAAACGATACCCGACCTGGACTGCATTCTCACCAGATATCCCCGTTCTCAGCAAAATGGCTAACAATTCTGGGTTAGTCAGCACCTGTGGTCCGTATAGAGCTAAACGCTCACGCGGGCGCTCTGATACGAGCATGTCAGTGATCCGGTATGAAGATCGTTCTTCTTTCACAGACCCTCCTTGCTGATTAATTATCGCCTTAATGCACTCCATCCGGCGTACTGACCGGTATCATCCAATTCGGCCTCAATACGCAGTAATTGGTTGTATTTCGCGACGCGATCGGAACGCGCTGGCGCGCCAGTTTTAATCTGCCCCATATTAAGAGCCACAACCAGATCGGCGATCGTCGTGTCCTCAGTTTCACCCGAACGATGTGAGGTAACCGCCCGCCACCCAGCGCGCTGGCAAGTTTCTACAGCTTCGATTGTTTCCGTCAGCGTTCCAATCTGGTTCAGCTTTACCAATAATGCGTTAGCTGCTCCTTCTTTGATCGCCCGGCGAACTCTTTCCGGATTGGTCACTAACAAGTCATCCCCTACGATTTGGATTTGATCCCCAAGCTCATTCATCATCATTATCCAACCATCCCAATCATCCTGCGCCAGCCCATCTTCGATGGATACAATCGGATACTGGTCAACCCAAGACTTCCAATAGGCGACCAGCTCTTCACTGTTAAGCTTACGCCCCTCGGTGCGCAAATTATAGAGACCCTCTTGCTCTTCATAAAATTCAGAAGCAGCCGGGTCGAGTGCAATGGAAACCTGTTCACCGGGTTTATAACCCGCCTTTTCAATCGCTTCAAGAATTACTTCCACCGCTTCGGAATTTGCCTTCAAGGCTGGAGCATAACCACCCTCATCACCGACGAGAGTCGTATAACCGCGTTCTTTGAGTACAGTCTTCAATGTATGATAAATTTCTGCTCCCCAACGTAAGCCTTCCGCAAAGGAATCAGCGCCCAAAGGCATTACCATAAATTCTTGAGCATCCGTCGATTGCCAACCTGTATGTGCTCCACCATTGAGTATGTTTAACATCGGTACTGGGAGCACATGGGCGTACACCCCCCCAATATAGCGGTAGAGCGGTAAACCGAGGCTGGCGGCAGCAGCTTTCGCAACAGCCAGACTTGTCCCCAGGATCGCGTTGGCACCCAAATTTGATTTATTGGAGGTCCCGTCCAGTTCTAAAAGAGCCTGATCTATCGTCTTCTGCTCGATTGCGTCCCAGCCGATCAGCAGATCAGCTATCTTTTCGTTGACGCTCTCCACAGCTTTGAGTACACCTTTGCCCGAATACCGGCTTTTATCACCGTCTCGCATCTCCAGGGCTTCATGCACGCCTGTAGAAGCGCCGGAGGGAACAATAGCCCTCCCGCGGCTACCATCTATCAGGACGACTTCAACTTCAACGGTTGGATTACCACGCGAATCCAAAACCTCGCGTCCAAAAACGTCTTCAATCAGTGTATACATATTACATTTCACCTCTTTTTAATATTGGTATGTTCACAGGATCTGCTTTGAATATGGATTTCAGAATGAATTCCTATTTAATCAAAAACAAGCGCAAGTATAATCCATTTCTTGATAACTCATAAGGATTGTAATCCATCCAGGATTGTCATGCATCCCGAGTATCATTCATCTACCTTACACTATCCGTTATCCATCATTTAAATTCATTCTTGGTTTTTCTGCTCTAATATTTCCTCCACCAGTTCAAATGAATTTACTCTATCTATCCTTACCCCTGCCTGCTTCCGAACGGCATCCAAAAAAGCTAAAAATAATGGGTGGGGGCGATTCGGGCGTGACAGAAACTCCGGATGGAATTGAGTGGCCAGCATGAATGGATGATCATTTAGTTCGATTATTTCCACCAGCCGTCCATCAGGAGATATCCCCGAAAACAACATTCCCCCTTTCGCAAGCGTATCACGAAAACTGTTGTTCAACTCAAATCGGTGACGGTGTCGTTCTTCAACAAAGTCTTTTTGATACGCAGCGGCTGCCCTTGTCTTGGGTTGTAGATTGCATGGGTATAAACCTAACCGCATCGTACCGCCCAGGTCAGCTATCGTGCGCTGGTCCGGCATCAGGTCTATAACAGGGTATGGAGTGGAACGATCAAATTCAGTAGAATTAGGTTCCTCACTGTTTAGCAAATAGCGCCCAAATTCCACCACCATTAACTGCATCCCCAAACATAATCCGAAATAAGGAACCTCCTTTTCACGGGCATATTTAATGGCTTGAATTTTGCCTTCGACGCCTCGACTGCCAAATCCGCCGGGCACCAATATACCATCCGCATTTTGGATCGAGTCCCAACTACGGTCTCTTTCCAAATCCGAAGACTGCACCCAAAGAATATTCACTTCGATACCCAGGGCTAACGCAGCGTGATCTAAAGCTTCTCTAACGCTGAAATAGGCGTCATGTAATTCAACATATTTACCTACCAGGGCGATGTTAACCTGTGGTTTTGAACGCCGCACCTCGGAAACCAGCCATTCCCATTCCTGCCAATCCGGCTTGCGGCGAGTTATCAATCCCAAACGTTCAACAATATAATCACCAACTCCAAGATTCTCCAACATTAGAGGCACTTCATATAAGATAGAAGAAGTGATTAATGGCACTACTGCTCGTTCTTCAACGTCGCAGAATAAGGCAATCTTTTCACACACCTCTTTCTTTACAGGATGGTCAGACCTGGCAACGATCATGTCCGGCGAAATACCAATCGAGCGTAATTCCCGGACTGAGTGCTGGGTAGGTTTGGTTTTCAGTTCCTTTGTGGCACCGATATGGGGTAGCCAGGTGACATGGATATACATACAGTTCTCACGACCCAGATCGCCACGCATCTGGCGCAGAGCCTCCAAAAAGGGCAGCGACTCAATATCGCCTACTGTGCCGCCAATTTCGACCAGCACGACTTCAGCTCCAGTGGTTTTTGCAACCAATCCTATACGGTGTTTAATCTCATTCGTGATATGAGGGATTACCTGGATGGTACCACCCAGGTAATCTCCACGCCGTTCTTTTCCAATCACTTCGGCGTAAACCTGTCCAGTTGTCACATTGCATACAGTGTTCAAACTGATGTCTATAAAACGCTCATAATGCCCAAGATCAAGGTCGGTTTCAGAGCCATCATCGAGCACAAACACTTCTCCATGCTGATAAGGACTCATGGTACCCGGATCAACATTTATATACGGGTCCAGTTTTTGAACAGCAACCGCAAAACCACGCTCTTTCATCAAGCGTCCAACTGCTGCCGCCGTAACACCTTTACCTACTGTGCTGACAACACCACCTGTAAAAAAGATGTACTTAACCGTCATTTAAACCTCCATCTGTCCGAAAATGAGGAGGGGAGAGCCTAAGATCCATACTCTCCCCTCTAAGTGTGATCAATCCAAGAGAATTCAATACATCCATCCTATCTATCAGTATCGAGAGCTATTGGCAAACACAGTTGATTAAGTTCCTAAACAAGACAGGGGTTCCATTAATTCTTTAATGAACTATCAGCGCCCTCGAAAAAAGTTTACCATACTTACTATGTATTTTTTATGCCATCCCTCCATCGTGTAGTGAATAAACGCTGCACATTTCAATAAACTATTATGAGCACAGAAATGAATCACAATTGCACTGTACCAATAAGGTGACATTTTAACTGAACAGTTAATGGGAGTCATTTTCGCTGAAAAATAACATAATAATTACAGGTAATAATAACAGGTAATATTGACCCAAATTTCGCTCCGTGTTAAACTAAACGATTGCCGTCTTAATAAGCTTAACATTCGAAAATGAAAAATCTTATTATGTTCTTGCCATTTCTAAGAAACAATGTGGACAATGAAAGGAAACTTCCTTTTCTAATTGTCGGGTTAGGAAACCCGGGTGCAGAATTCAGTCACAATCGCCATAATGTTGGGTTTATGCTTTTAGATTGTCTGGCAGACCGTCTGGGTGAATCCTTTTCACGCCTTGAATCAAACTCTTTGCTAACAAAAGCAAAATACCAGAACAAGCGGTTGCTGTTAGCCAAACCTCAAACTTTTATAAACCTGTCCGGTCAGGCTGTTAGTCGACTTGTGAAATATTACAAAATTCCTCTCGAGTCCCTATTAATCGTTTACGATGATGTTGACCTACCTCTCGAAAGTATTCGAATACGCCCGAACGGGGGAGCGGGAGGTCATAAAGGGGTTGCTTCCATCATCGAACGCCTTGGTACGAAGGAATTCCCCCGTTTACGCTTAGGAATTGGCCGCCCATCGGGACGGAAAAACGCGGCCGCGCATGTCCTTCAAAATTTCACCAAAGAGGAAAACGAATTCCTTGAAGTAACGCTGAAACGAGCTGTTGATGCGGTCCTGTTATTTGTGTCCGCAGGTTTGGAGACAGCGATGAATAAATACAACGAAACCGTTCTTTGAGAAACACTACTGTATGTATTTAGACACCCTCATTAATTGCATTGCTGAGTCCGCTCAAGCACTCTTTGCCAAAATCCAGACAGGCGAACCGCTGCCAGCGTTAGGGCTGCGCCGTTCTGCCCGTTTACCTGTTTTAGCAGCAATTTATAAAGAACTGCAGCGACCAATTCTACTGCTCACTGATAGAACAGACCGGGCATTAACGCTCGCTGAAGAGCTGTCTTTATGGTACCCAAGCCTTAATTACCTGCATTTTCCCGAACCCACACCACTTTTTTATGAGGATGCTGCTTGGGGAGAGACCACCCGGCGCGATCGCTTACTTTCGCTGACAGCACTTGCGGCATACCATATCCCAGGGGCGCGTGTCCCTGAAAACCCGCTTTTGATTATCGCCCCGGTGCGCGCTCTCATGACCCGCACCTTGCCAAGGCGTGACTTCATGAAGTCGACACTCACTATCAAGGATGGACAGGTTTTCCAGTTTGAAGGGTTGGTCCGCTCCTGCGTGGCTTTGGGATACGAAAGCGTCAATGCCGTGATTTCTCCTGGACAATTTGCCCGCCGGGGTGGAATTCTTGACCTCTGGCCTCCAGCCGAATCCCAGCCTGTGCGGCTGGAATTCTTTGGGGATGAGATCGAAACCACCCGCCGATTTGATCCAACGACACAGCGAACAACCTCTAAACCCCAAAAAAATGGCTCCGAACTTGTCCTGGTGACCAGCGCCCGAGAATATCTCATCCCAGAAGATTTCCTATCTGCAGATAATGAGATAGAGTACTCCGAATTTCACATACCAGTTCTCCACAAGAACGCAGCTAGTATATTTGACTACCTTCCAAATAATGCCCTGGTAATTATCGATGACAAGCAGGCATTCGAAGATTCGATCAACGAAGTTGAGGAAGGCGCAATAAACCTTCGACGAGAAAATATTGCGGAGGGAATTCTACCTAACCATTTTCCTATTCCATACCTTACATGGACAGAGATCCAAGATTCACTGAGTACTCATCAATCTCTAGTTCTAGGTACTCCATCGCCCTCAGAAATTGATTTTCAAATATCGGACAGCATACTTAAAGACCAGATAATCTCTTCTTTGGCAGACGATTTCACAGTTGGACCACGATTTGGTGGGCGTCTAAAACATGTATTGGGATATCTTTCAGATATCTTTACCAACGGAGATCATCTGATTGTCGTTTCTCGCCAATCTGCTCGCCTGGAGGAACTCTGGAGCGAACAGAAAATCCAATCCGAGAATGGTGTCCTGGATTTTATTGAGGGCAGTTTAACAGAAGGTTGGATTTTTAACCCTCCGGATTGCCCCCCTGTCCACCTGCTGACCGATGGTGAAATATTCGGCTGGCGACGACCCGAACTGCGCCGGCGCGCCCGCCCAATAGTAGAAGCCCCCGAAGCAGGATATTCGGATTTTTTAGCTGGCGATTGGGTTGTCCACGTAGACCATGGCATCGGTCGCTTCACAGGACTGGTTCAGCGAAATGTGGATGGTTTGGAGCGGGAGTACTTATGTGTTGAATATGCAAATGAAGCTCAACTATTCGTCCCGGTCCACCAAGCTGACCGTCTGACACGCTATGTTGGTACTAATAGCCGCTCTCCTACACCCAGCCGGTTGGGCGGTACCGAATGGAAAAAAACCAGGACGCGAGTTAAAGAAGCGGTTAAAGAAGTGGCGGAGGATTTGCTAAATCTTTATGCACAGCGCAGCATGGTCCGGGGTTTTTCGTTCAACCCAGATACCACCTGGCAGCAAGAACTGGAAGCCAGTTTCCCGTATATCGAGACTGAAGACCAAACCCGTGCTCTGGCTGAAGTCAAGAAAGATATGCAGAGTGATCAACCCATGGATCGACTGATTTGCGGCGACGTCGGTTATGGAAAAACTGAGGTTGCACTCAGGGCAGCATTTAAAGCCGTGCTGGATGGCAAGCAAGTCGCGGTGTTAGTCCCCACAACTGTATTGGCTCAACAGCATTTCAACACTTTTAGACAGCGTCTTGCCGCCTTCCCGGTCGTAATCGAGATGCTATCGCGTTTCCGTACACCACAACAGCAGCGAGATATATTATCTCACCTTTCGATTGGAAGAATCGACATTCTGATTGGTACACATCGCCTATTCTCATCAGACGTAGAATTTAAGGATTTGGGGTTGCTTATAATAGATGAGGAACAACGATTTGGAGTAACTCATAAAGAAACCTTAAAGAAAATGCGCACCGAAGTGGATGTGCTCACCCTCACTGCAACACCCATCCCGCGCACACTTTATTTGGCACTTAGTGGAATCCGTGATATCTCCACGATTAACACCCCCCCTGAGGAACGGCTGCCAATTGTGACTCACGTCGGCCCATACTCCACTCGCTTGATACGGCAAGCGATTTTGCGCGAGCTTGAACGCGGCGGTCAGGTTTTCTTTGTACATAATAGAGTTCAGACAATTGGAGCGATGAAATCTCATCTGAATCATCTTGTACCTGAAGCCCATATTTCGATCGCCCACGGACAGATGCCTGAATTAGCATTATCCAAAAGGATGGAGCAGTTTACTGAGGGAGAAGTTGACGTCCTCTTGAGTACTTCCATCATTGAATCAGGGTTGGACATTCCAAACGCGAACACACTAATCGTTGACCGCGCTGATACATTCGGACTCGCACAACTATACCAGCTACGCGGCCGTGTTGGCAGGGGAGCACAAAGAGCTTATGCTTACTTCTTCCGTCACAACCGAATAACTCCCACTCCTGAAGGTCGACAAAGGTTGGAAACTATCGCTGAAAATACCCAACTAGGGGCAGGATTTTCAATTGCCATGCGTGACCTCGAAATACGTGGAACCGGTGATATCCTTGGAACCAGGCAGCACGGGCACGTTGCAGCGGTCGGGTTCTATCTATATACACGCTTGCTTGGTGAGGCTGTAAAGCGTCTTCACCTTGGACAAGATATCCCTGCCCCAATCTTAAGTTCAACAGGTTACCCGAGTTTCAGTTTCGTAAATGTAGATCTGCCCATGGCTATCAGTTTGCCTGTCGATTATGTTCCAGATAAAAATGTTCGTCTAGGTCTATACCGGCGAATGGCTGATCTGAGAACACTGGAAGAGGTTGAGGCGCTTAAAGAAGAATTTAACGACCGCTTTGGTTCCCCTCCTGATACTGTGCATAACCTCTTTTACCAATTAAAGATTAAACTTCTAAGTGAACGAGACGGTTTGTCCTCACTGACTGTAGAGAACGGTCAGCTCGTAATGCGGTTTCCCGGCGATGAAATCCCTGCCTCCCTGCCCGGTCTGGGTCCTAATGTGCGGATCGGTAAGACAGCTCTATGGATGCCGTATAAATCGTTGCCAGATTGGCAAAACGAGCTAGTAAACGTGCTGTTGGCTCTGCAGTCAAACAATGTGAAAGTAAACTAGCGCCTATAAGTGAGCAGGTCAGTACTACCTGGTAAATATAACCCTGGTGAAACGTATAGAAATCCATAAAAACGAGATTCTCCACTCCGCAAAGAATGACCGACAGTAGAGTACGCTGGGCAGTAAAAAGCACTGGGCAGTAAAGAGTACCGGACAAGAGCACTGCTAATAATATTCAATTTGACTGATCAATATGATATTTCTAATAACTATCAAACACTGTATAAATCTAAAATAATAATTATGTTTCCTGATGGAATTCCATATTCCAAACGTTTTTTTGACCTGTTTTTCACTTCTATCGGTTTGGTGATTATCTCACCCGTTCTAGCCATCATCGCTATTCTCGTCCGGATAACTCACGGTAAACCCATTCTTTTTCATCAGATTCGCCCTGGCTATTTGGGTAAACCTTTTTGCAACTTAAAATTCCGCACTATGTTAGATACGCATGACGCCAATGGAAACCTGCTTCCTGACGATGAACGGATAACTCCCTTAGGTCACTTCCTACGCGTCACAAGTTTGGATGAACTACCCGAGTTATTTAACGTTATACGCGGCGAGATGAGTCTGGTTGGTCCGCGTCCGCTGCTTATGGAATACCTCGATCGCTATTCAACCGTACAAGGCCGCCGGCACGAAGTCTTACCCGGGATAACCGGTTGGGCGCAAGTCAATGGACGCAATATCCTTACTTGGGAGGACAAATTTCGGTACGATGTGTGGTACGTAGATCACAGATCACTGGGGCTCGATATTAATATCTTGTGGATGACATTCTGGAAGGTCATCAAACGGGAAGGGATAAGCCAACCGGGTTATGCCACAGCGGAGAAATTTATGGGGAGTGAAGAGCAGCCCGACAAATAAATGGACCATCAGCTTGATTTTAACGCCTAGATTGACCAGCAAGATTTTATGCTATACTTCACCGCAATGTCTAGCGACAATACACTTTACGAAGATTTAATACGAATCCGTCGTTTTGAAGAAGCAGTCTTGGACAACTTCCCAAAGGGCGTTTTTTTTGGCACCACCCATACCTATCTCGGTCAAGAAGCAAACGCGGTGGGCGTTTTGGGTGACATCCACTCAGGAGACATAGTCTTCAGCAACCATCGTGGTCATGGGCACTTCCTCGCTTATGGAGGAAATATACGATCGCTTTTTGCCGAGTTAATGGGAAAAACAACCGGTGTATGCGGGGGTCGCGGCGGCTCTCAACACTTACAGTGGCAAAATTTTTACTCCAATGGCGTACAGGGTGGAATCGTCCCGATTGCAACTGGTATGGCTCTGGCTGAAAAACGAAAAGGCAGTGATGCAATCGTGATCGCATTCATGGGCGATGGCACTCTGGGCGAAGGTGTGGTATATGAAGCGTTAAATATGGCTTCCTTATGGCAGGCTCCGATCTTATTCGTCCTGGAAAACAACCGCATAGCACAGACCACTCCAATTGAGATGGCAGTCGCAGGAGATATTTCGGCTCGTTTTAAAGCATTTAATATACCGGTTCGTGAATTAGATTCTAGTGACGTGATAGAGATACTGCCGGTAGCTGCTGAACTTATTGCGGAAGTGCGGTCTTTGAAATCGCCGCGCACATTAATCCTGAACACGTACCGCTTTGGACCCCACTCAAAAGGAGATGATATACGGGATAAACACGAAATCGACCAATTACGTATGGCGCGCGATCCGATCCTTATTCACGCCAACCGATTGGATTTAAACCACATAGAAGCCATTGAATTGAAAGTTGAAAAGTATATTCAAGAAGCATTCGATCAGGCTCTCGCTGATCCCCTCCCTGATGCAAGTAAAGCACTCACCGGATCTATTAACCATCAATAACTTTCATTGTATGAACAGTAGCCTCGTTTCATCTCATTGTCCCTTTTTATTACATTTTCCCCATCCCATTAAGTTTTTCGCTTATTTCCTATGCCAACAGTTTTAGAAGCCCTCAACACCACCCTGCAAAATGCACTCGCTTCAGACGAACGCGTTGTTATTATGGGAGAAGATATCTTGGATCCCTATGGGGGTGCATTCAAAGTAACGCGTGGTCTATCAGACTCATTCCCGGATAGGGTGATCACAACTCCAATATCCGAAGCTGGTATAGTAGGCGTAGCCGCCGGAATGGCATTGCGCGGATTGCTTCCGGTTGTTGAGATAATGTTTGGAGATTTCATCACTCTGATAGCAGATCAAGTAATAAACCATGCCGCTAAATTCCGCTGGATGTACAACAATCAGGTTAGGGTTCCAATCGTAATCCGGACGCCCATGGGCGGCAGGCGAGGTTATGGTCCAACTCACAGCCAAACCATGGAAAAATTTTTTATCGGTGTACCAGGTCTGAGGGTCCTCGCCCCCAATACGTTTAGCGATCCTGGCGATTTGTTGTTAAAAGCAATTTTTGAAGACAATGATCCGGTTCTGTTCATCGAGAATAAATTGCTTTATTTAAACACAATACATGACAGCATCCACTTATCAGAGTTTGAATTCATCGAACAAATTCCGGAGCCGAATTTTTACCATCATTCCAAGCACAAGGGTTCGATAGCACGGTATTCGAATAACTATGCTCCGACTTGCATGCTTTCGCTACGAGATGCTCCTCCACCAGTATTAACCATAGCCGCTTACGGGTATATGTCAGAATTCGCATATCAAGCTGGATTAAATCTGGCTTACGAATACGAAGTCTTTACCGAATTGATCTACCCCACCCAATTATCTCCCTGCGATATAGGAGGGATCCTTTCATCGACCAGCCGCACTGGACGGCTGTTAGTCATTGAAGAAGGCTCACTTAATCTCGGATGGGGAGCAGAAGTTATCGCGCAAACCGCTGAAAACCTTGGTTCTCGCCTGCTAAACGCACGACGTATTGCTGCCTTAAATCTGCCGATTCCAGCCAGTGGTCCTCTCGAAGAAGCCGTACTGCCCGGGATTGAGCATATAATACAGGTAGCCAAAAAGATGGTATAAAAACTTTCGGTTTTCAAAATAAAATGACCTGGATTGACTGTATTGAACGAAACGTTTGCTGTACTAATTCCTCTACTTAACCCAAACGAGCAAGAAGTTGCAATTGCCGCTCTTCATGTTGTCGAAGGACAGCCGGTTGCAAGTGGCGATGTGCTTTGCACCATCGAAACCACAAAATCGGCTGCAAATATTGAGACGGAAAGGGATGGATTCGTGGTTAATCTGCGCTACAAGCAGGGAGACACAACTTTAGCCGGGACCATACTCTGCTACATTGCGGAATCTCCAGCCTGGACTCCGCCAAACGATACGGACGTCAATATTGAACCCGTTGATCTAGATCAAGCTTTCCCCTTATCTCGAAACGATCTTCCAAACGGATTGCGTGTCACTAAACCAGCCCTCAGGCTGGCTAACAAACACGGCTTGGATTTAGGTGAACTTTCTAAGAATCGGTTAGTAACCAAAGTAGATGTGCACAATATATTAAAAGGTCGACAACCCACACACGATCCCTATCGCAAGGAGCTGTCCATGGATGAATATTCACTCCCTCAGAAAGCATTTGACTCTCAAGCTATCATTGTTTACGGCGGTGGCGGGCACGGGAAGGCGTTAGTTGATTTGCTGCGCGCTTTACGGATTTACCGGATTGTTGGGATTGTGGACGATGGGATAGATCCTGACGAGACCATTATGGGTCTTCCAGTCCTCGGTGGAGGAGACATCCTTGATGAACTGCACGTAAAAGGTGTGCGCCAGGCTATCAACGCCGTGGGGGGTATTGGAGATATGAGTATACGTACGAAGGTTTTCCAGCTATTAGCTGAAGCCGGTTTCGTCTGCCCTGCGGTTGCACACCCAACAGCATTCGTTGAACCAAGCGCTTCCCTATCTGGTGGCTGTCAAATCTTCTCCCATGCATATGTCGGCAGCGAATCGTTAATGGGTTATGGCACTATTGTTAATACCGGTGCCATTGTTTCACATGGTTGTAAATTGGATGATTATGTAAATATCTCACCCGGAACGATATTAGCAGGCAATGTTCACATAGGTAAAAGCGCATTGATTGGAATGGGTGTGACCGTCAACTTGGGTGTTACTATCGGAAAAGGGGCGAGGGTTGGCAACGGGGCTACAATAAAAACGGATGTGCCGGAAAATGGTATTGTACGAGCTGGGACAAGTTGGCCCGACTAGGACTCATTTTAAGTAATAATACGAATAACGACCTAGAGGAGTATTAATTGTCACCAAAATTCACTATACCTATGTCTTCTCCAGACCTGACGGAAGCGGAGCGCCAGGCTGTATCCGCAGTGCTCCAGACCCCTTATCTCAGCATGGGCAGGGAATTAGAGGCGTTTGAAGCCGCCTTTTGCAACTTCACTGGCAGCCGTTCTGCAATAGGAGTTAATTCAGGCACAGCTGGTCTACATTTGTGTGTGCGTGCGGCAGGAATAACGGAAGGTGACATTGTAATTACGACGCCCTTTTCATTCGTCTCTTCTACAAATGTACTGCTTTTTGAACGAGCTGTCCCGATCTTTGTGGATGTGGAAGCAACGACCGGTAACATTAACGTTGGTCTGGTGAACCAGGCTGTGAAGGACATAACAAGCGGCGGCACTGCTGCTGAAAATTGGCTACCCAGTAGTGTTACATCCGATGGAGCGAGATTAAAAGCCATTCTCGTGGTGGATGTATTCGGACAGCCCTCTGATATGGATCCCATCCTTAAAATCGCCGAGGAACACAATCTAAAAGTGATTGAAGATTCCTGTGAAGCATTGGGGGCTGAGTATAAGGGCAGGAAAGCCGGCACGCTTGGTGACTATGGCGTATTTGGTTTTTATCCCAACAAGCAAATCACCACTGGAGAAGGCGGTGTTATCGTAACGAGTGACGATCGAGCGGCCTCCATAATGTTAGCACTGCGAAACCAAGGACGCGCTCCAGGCGATACCTGGCTGGAACATTCTTATCTAGGGTATAACTACCGGCTAGATGAAATGTCCGCCGCGCTAGGTCGTGTTCAGTTAACAAGGCTGGATGAGATGCTTGCAAAGCGGTCACGGGTCGCCGCCTGGTATGAGAACAGATTGTTCGAAATTCCCGAGGTAGAGACGCCAAAGATCGAAAAATCCACATCTCGCATGAGCTGGTTTGTTTATGTTATTCGTTTGACACATGCTGTCGACAGGGATTATGTTGTTCGCGAACTTGAGAAACGTGGTGTTCCTGCCAGACCATATTTCGCTCCCATCCATCTTCAACGCTATATGGTTGAGCAATTCGGTTATAAAGAGGGCGACTATCCGGTTACTGAAGACCTTGGACATCGCAGTCTAGCGCTGCCATTTTCAGGTGTGATGAAAGAGACCCAGGTTGATTTTGTTTGCAGTGCGACCAGGGAAATCATACATCAAGCAGGGATGTAACTAGATTTGATATACACATTCCACGCAATAGTTTGTTAACCAATAAAGCCTGGAATTCGTTGGAAATTCTAATTCCAGGCTTTTCGCATATCTCAGCTACCGGCTTGCTGGGCTAAGTGCTTTATTTGACCAGTATAGATCCTCACAATCAAACCGAAAGCATGCTGCTATTTCAGATGACCAGCGATAACCAATCCAGCGCGATACTGACCGCTGCCTAAATCGTCAACGCCTACCAACACTTTCATACCGGCTTCCAAATCATTTAGATTCTGAACTTGATTATTACGGCTGCGGAAATGCGTATCCTCTGTTACCGAAAATACGAATTGTTTGCCTTTAGGAGTTTCTATAGTGAAAGTAGAATTGTCCACTGTAACAACTTCTCCGGTTATTCGCCAATCGTATTTGGGCAGTTGGTCCTGTGCCGCGGCTGCAACCATTAACGCTTCAAGCGGTGGAATCTGCTCAGCATCAATCTTTCCACCAGGTTTTTTCGCAGAGACGAAGGCTAACATATCAGGCTCTAAATCTGCTAGAGTTTCTATAGACCCTTCACGGCTGCGGAAACCTGTTTCATTGTTCACAATAATCGTCACATCTTTATCACCACGCCGAGTATGCAATGTAAATGAACCCGCTGATATGTCAACCTCGCTTATTCTGCCAGTCAACTTCACGATCGGATAGCGCGCTCTAACAGCAAGCGCGAGCAGGTTTCCATCATCCAACTTCTTTACACCTGCCCAGGCAAGCATTCCGTTCTGCAAATCCTCAAGATTTTTAACACCGCCAGAATAGCGGGTCTCTTCGTTCACCGTGACAATCACGTCATCGCTATTACGCGTCTGCAGTGTAAAAGTTTCTACTCTGGTATCCACATCGCTTACACGACCGCTCACTCCCTCGTGTTCAGAAGGATCAAAATCTTCCGGCAGGATGACCACAAGGCGCGCCAGCATCCCATCACCTTCGTTGCGCACTGCTGTCACCCGCACCCACTGACCGGTTGACAAATCTTCAAATTCAAGTTCAGAGTCGTCGAGTCCTCGAAAGATCGTATGCTCATCCACCAGGAACGAGCCATCATCTTCGTTAGGTCTCTGGAGTGTGAATTGATCTTGTGAGATTGACGTCACCTGTCCAATTGCATGTGCACCTCTCTGAGGGCGTCTGCGCGAACTCAGATCTAGAGCAAAAGCTTTTTCGTTCACCCACACTCCGGTGATCAGAGCCACCAAAGCAGCAAAAACAACGGGGATATATATTTTCTTGAACATATTACTTTACCTCCATATTAGATTTTCTGGCATCCAGGTTTTCGTTATGGTTTTTTGATAAGCAAACATTTCATTTTTGAAAACACCCGCGGATACCCATGAGTTTTTTTGGGTTATCAACTGTCCAAAGGATAACCGGGAGAGGTAAACGAGCAGGAATCAGTTTGTAAAATCCTGGTAAAAACCATGCTTCCTCTTCCTCCGAGCTGGAAAAAAGAAGAAATCCAGACACATCTTGCCCGGATTATGTTGAATTTTGAGAACTAACGGCGCTATTTTACGATAAGGTCGCTTCAGATCAATTTAATTTGTCATAACGAAAGGATACTCACGACGATTTAATCCATCATTTGTCTTTCAGGAAAACTACTTCTTCCTTACCTGCCAACGTATCTTGGATTCGCTGCATTACAATATCCAAATGGCGCGCCTTGTGGACGAAATCCAGGTCATCTGTGCGGATGGTAAGTACTGGACATAGGTCATAAATTTCCATCCAATCATCGTAATATGATTCGAGCAACGATAGGTATTCTTCGGTAATACCGCTTTCGATATCGCGTGCCCGTTTCCGGATGCGTTCCATTAATACATTGACGGGCGCTCTCAGGTAGATCATGAGATCAGGCGAGGGGAGATTGGATACTACCAGATCAAAGACTCGCCGGTATGAGAAATAGTCACGTTCATTCAAATTCCCTAAATGGTTCAAGGCGCGCGCAAATATGTAAGCGTCCTCATAAATACTGCGGTCCAGGATGGCAGATTGGGGAGAGTTCACAATCTCAAGGTATTGATCCGCACGATGACCGAGGAAAAATACCTGTAAATGAAACGACCACGCCTTCATATCAGCATAGAAATCCGGTAAGTACGGGTTCTCGGCTACCGATTCGAAAGCTGTCTGCCAACCCATACGCGACCCCAACCGCTCTGTGAGGGAAGTTTTTCCAGCGCCTATATTTCCAGCAACGAGGATCATTCTTTTTGTCATTCTTTATCTCCGGTCAGCATTCGCTGAACCCACAGGCATAACATTTTCGGCACCCCTCTTCATTGACAACTGCCGCCTGACCACAGTCTGGGCACAAATCCCCTATCTTGAAGGATTGCGATTTTCCAGACTCCTGGGACGATGATAAAGCAATTTCATTTCGCAGATTATCCCCGTTGCCATGTCTTGGATCATTGTCTTCCCCTATCTCTTCTTTTTCGTACATAGGAGGTGCCTCCAGGTATTCAGCAATAACCCTGGCAACACCATCCGGGAGTGAGCGAACACGGTTGGGACCAAATCCTAATGAGCGTCCACCGCCGATGCCCGATAATTGACGCCAAACTTCCTTCAATCGTTCGCGTGGTGCAATCGGAGACGATAGACGAAGGATGTAGGAAATCAAACGTCCGATGGCTTCAGATACTGCTGCTGTGTCCGATCCGGCTTTTGCTGTGTTAACGAATACCTCAAAAGGTTGATTGTCCCCATTGATATTGATTGTAACGAAAGCTTTACCAAGCGGTGTGCTGACATTATAGGTTTGACCCTTTAAACTGCGAGGGCGAGGTTTCTTTATGTCATGTAGTACTGTTAAATCCTCAACTTGTGGGGGTTGAGTCGACTCTGTTTGTTGATTTTTATCTTTGACTGTGGCTTGTGTTTCGAGGACTACTTTTTGGCGTGAACCGGTAACATATACTGTTATCCCTTTACATCCCAACTTCCAAGCCAATTGATAAGCCTGTGCAACATCGTTATCCGTCGCGCTGGCAGGAAAGTTTATTGTCTTCGAAAGTGAATTATCTACAAAAGCCTGTAGAGCAGCCTGCATGCGAACTTGTTCCTCTGCGTCTATATCTTGAGAAACCACAAAGATAAGCCGGATATGTTCCGGAACTTCTGGGATATCCCGGCACGTGCCGCGCTCCAATACCTGTTCAATAATGCGCTGGCGTGACTCATCTTCAACTCCGGCTTCAACAAGCGCTTTCTCAAAAAGTGGACTTGAATAACTGAGCTGCAGATCGCGGCCGTTATCATCAACGTGACGGTTGTAAGCTAATGCAAAGACTGGCTCGCATCCATAACCCTCACAACCTGCTACAGTTGCGATCGTTCCAGTAGGTGCAACTGTGGTCTGAGCTGCGTTTCTAATGCCGTGCTGTTGGATTCCTTGCTCAACTTTTTGCCAGTCTACAGTTGGTCGTCCCCAATCATGCGTGTACGCTTTCAAAGGACGAGGGGGTTGCCATTTCAAGCTCCGTGGATCGTATATGCTCCCTTGAATTGCAGGAAATGGACCCCTGGCTTCTGCCAATTCTATACTCGTAAGCATCGCGTGGTAGCGGACAAACTCCATAACTTGAGCAGCGAACTCCTGCCCTTCCTCGGACCCATAACGAATTCCAATGAAGTACATTAAATCCCCAAGACCCATGATGCCTAAGCCAATGCGTCGATTACGTCGGGCTGCCTCACGAAGTTGTGGGACAGCAGGAACATATGAGTTTGCTTCTACAACATCGTCTAAAAATATCGAACTCAACCTTACACTGTCACGCAGCTTCTGCCAGTCAATGGTTCCATCAGGTCCAAAATGCTGAGCAAGGTTGACCGAACCCAGGCAGCAGTTTTCATAAGGTCCCAACCATTGCTCCCCGCATGGATTCGTTGCTTCTAATTGATACAAATGTGGCACCGGATTATCTCTATTAGCAGCATCCAGGAACAAAACGCCAGGCTCACCGTTGTGAAATGCTTGCCTGACGATCACTTCAAATAAATCGCGAGCTTTAACTCGATTATGAATCTTAATAGGGATTCCTGCAGCTTCAGCCTGCTCGAGGTTGCCATTAAAACCTATGTACCCCGGATCATTAATGTCTGGGAAACGCAAAGACCACATCTCGTCCCCAATCACAGCTTCCATAAACGTGTCAGTTATTCCAACCGAGATATTGAAATTTGTAATCGAATTCTCGTTTACCTTGCAGGTTATAAATTCCTCAATATCAGGGTGATCAACACGCAGTACTGCCATGTTAGCCCCCCTTCTTGTACCACCCTGAGCAATCTCCCCAAATGCAACATCATAAACTTTAAGAAAACCAACTGGACCAGTTGCATGTCCAGCGGAGGATTTTACAACTGTGCCTTTCGGTCGCAACCTTGAAAACGAAAATCCATTGCCTCCCCCTGTTTGCTGTATCAATGCCGCGTCTCTTAACGTCTGGAAAATCCCGGAGGAATCTCGTCCCATGTCATCGTTAACTGGTAAAACGAAACATGCTGCCAGCTGTCCTAATGGTGTTCCAGCACCAGTGAAAGTAGGCGAGTTAGGGAAAAAACGTTTGGTGGTTAGCAAATCATAAAACTGGTGCGCTCTATGCAGGACTTCTTTCTCCCAATTTGATTCATGCACTGCAATATGATAGGCAACTCTCCAAAACATCTCTTCCACACGCTCTACGGGCTCGCCATCTTTTCCACGCCGAATATAACGCCGAGCCAGTACATGGCGGGCATTCTCGGACAATTGAACAGAGTCGAAAGTTACAGGCAAAGAGGGAGTAGAAAATAATCCATTTTCATCTGTTTTTATATTAAGTTCCTGCAACATTGTGCCTTCTCCTCATCCATAACAATAAAACCATACGCATATATCACACCCGCTACAAATAATAAAATTAGGATTACGATAACGAGATCACCCTTCTAACAAACGATCAATCTCGTTCCTTATCGCTTGTAAATCATCTAGACCCAGATAAACAATTGCGTAGCGAATATAGGCAATTTTATCTAGTTTCTTAAGACCTTCAATAACCATGTCGCCCACAATACGCGAGGAAACCTCTGCTCGCCCCATCGCCTGGAGCTTAGCTTCAATTTCGCCAACCTGGCGCTCGATATCAGCAGCAGAAACTGGGCGTTTGGCACAAGCAATCCGAATGCCGCGAATTAACTTATCACGGTCAAAGCTTTCTCGTGTGCCATCTTGTTTAATCACCAAGGGCGTCGCTAAAATCGGGCGTTCATCCGTACTGTAGCGTTGACCACAATTCTCACATTCCCGCCGACGGCGAATACCACCGCGTGCATCATGCGACGTATCTACTACTCTCGAACGTTGGCTATTACAATAAGGACAAAGCATACAACCCCAAATATTTTAGAACAAATATACCCGCCACAGGTAGGGGGATTTAGTTAAACAACCCACATCTATGGGTGAAAGGGAGTAAAATTTTAGCACAACAGTGCGATAGTTCCAAGGGGTTCGCACCTTAAAATTTTCCTTTTAATCTATTCAATCAAGCTTTTGAAAAACGTTTGTGATTCTGGATAGGATCAGTGCTACAGCACCATACACCACGCTAACGCGCCAGGGCTGGAGGGTCCACCAGACCTGACCCATCAGTTACACGCTTCCCCATGCGAAGGCAATAAGGGGACAGCCGATCATTCTACTTTTCAACATATGATCACCACGTAATTTTTGAACCGCCAACATAATCAAAACGAGGAGGAACCACGCAATTTTCCTAAGATGCGTTTATTCAGATTAAGTGCACCAAATCTGAAGCCAATTGGAATACGATATGCAATCTCGGGATATTACTGTTGACAAGTTCATCAATTACTACATTAACACCTCAAACTTCATCTAATAAAGTTGCTACAGAACTGAGTGATCTTTTCGGAGGAATGCTGGAATATCCAGGTCTTCAGTGTTCAATTCGCGCGGTTGAAAACTCTTGATCGCAGAACTCACCGGTTGCGCAGCGTGTACCCTATCTTCCTCTTTCCCGGCTCTTGACGTATCGCTGACTGGCTTCTCAACGATAAAGTGAGGCACACCTTGACGCTCAAAACCCGTTGCAATGACCGTTATACGCACCGAATCTTTCATGTTGGGATCGATTACTGCGCCAAAAATCAGGTTGACATCCGGATGGGCTGTTTCTTTAATGATTGAAGCAGCCTGGTTGACATCGAAGAGGGTTAGATCGGGACCACCTGTCACGTTGAACAGGATACCGCGCGCACCGTCAATAGTGATATCCAGCAATTGGTTTGATATTGATTGTTCAGCCGCAACACGTGAGGCATCCTCACCCTTTGCAATACCAACCGCCATTAACGCGGCGCCACCTTCTGACATAATCGTGCGCACGTCGGCAAAATCCAAGTTTATCAAACCAGGAACAGTGATTAGCTCAGAGATTCCTTGGACGCCCTGTCGCAGCACATCATCAGCCATACGAAACGCCTGTTGCAGGTTAGCACGCTTATCGACAATTTGGAGCAGCCTATCGTTCGGGATTACGATCAAGGTGTCCGCTTGTTCTTTCAGCTTATGGATACCTGTCTCTGCTGATTGGATCCTGCGCGCGCCCTCAAATGTGAACGGTCTGGTAACCACACCAATGGTCAAGGCACCCACCTCTTTGGCGATTTGGGCGACTACTGCAGTTCCACCAGTGCCTGTGCCGCCACCCATGCCAGCTGTAATGAAGACCATATCCGAACCTTTGAGCACCTCATACAATTCCTCTGCCGACTCTTCGGTCGCCTTCCGGCCAATCTCGGGGTCACCCCCCGAACCCAAGCCGCGTGTCAATTTCTCACCTACACGAACGCGCGTTATTGCCTGGGATAACATCAATGCCTGGGCGTCGGTGTTCACAGCCACAAAATCAACACCTTGGAGACCTTCTTCAATCATACGATCGACAGCATTACAGCCTCCGCCACCGACGCCCACAACTTTGATGCGGGCAAAGGTTTCAATCTGGTTGGGGTGATTCATACTAGTTGTCATATGTTCCTCCTCTTTTATATAATACCTTTTTGATTTTATTTATCTACCCAATATTTATCAGACAATTTATAAACTCTGTTTCAACTGATCTCCAAAGGCAGGGTTTTTCGCATAATAATTGCGATACATATTGCTGTCACAAATTAGGGAAGCAAACGTTTAATCCAGGTTTTTGCAAACTCCCAATCAATACGGTTTCCGTTTATTCCATGGCGGTATCTTGGTCGCTCGTTTTGACGCACCACTTCACCCATCAGAACTGCCCAACGCAACAATCCTACGCTGGTTGTGAAAGCTGGTGAAAACAGACTATCCGTCATTCCAACCAGATCCTTTGGCTGTGCGATTCTCACCGGAAGCCCCATGACCTTACTGGCTACTGATCTAATGCCAGGTAAGGCACTAGAGCCACCGGTGAGCACCATACCAGCCGGGAAAAGACCATCATACCCAGAACGTTTGATCTCCTGTACAACCATGCTGAAGATCTCTTCGACGCGGGCGTTAATTATATGGGCGAGTTCCCGATGACCAATCTGGATCGACTGCTGATCCCCGAACGTTCGGACGGGGATATATTGATTAGCATCTACTTCATTCTCCAATGAATGCCCATGCTCCAGTTTTATCTCCTCAGCCAACGACATCGGCAATCGCATTCCCTGTGCTATGTCAGAAGTAATATGATTACCCCCGACTGCTAGAACGGCTGTATGCCAGACATCCCCATCCACATAAACGGCTAGATCGGTTGTACCACCTCCCACATCACAGATTACTGCGCCCATTTGCCGCTCAGTTTCTGTTAGTGCCTCCTCGGCAGCAGCCAGCGGATTGAGTACAAATTGTGAAACTTCAACACCCGTCTCTTGGATGCATTGACGCAAATTTTCAACACTTGCGGCACTCGAAGTAATAATATGGGTTTCTACCTCAAGACGATATGCATGCATCCCGATCGGCGTGCGAATGCCATCTTGACCATCAAGTTTAAAGCCTCGTTGTATTACATGAACGACCTCATGATTGTGTGGGACGGATATTGCTCGAGCCGAGTCTACAGCCCTAGCGACGTCATCACCCTGAACCACCCCTCGTGCGACCCCGACGGCTCCTGCATTATTAACTGATGATACACCTGACCCAGCCAGACTGACCAATGCTGATGTGATTTCAAGCCCAGAGGACCGTTCAGCTTTATCAATCGAGCGGGTGATGGCCCTAGCGGTGGCATCAAGATCAACAACTACACCCCTTCGCAGTCCTTGAGATGGCTCAATCCCAACCCCGAGAATACGCATCTGCCCTGGAGCCTCTACCTGGGCAACCAGAGTGCATATCTTCGTTGTACCTACATCTATCCCGACTAAGACTTGATCATCCATTGTTGATCTCTCATATCATTCTTCACTCCTCCAGACGATAGTACGGAGCATGAACATACTCCACACTGATCATCGCTGGTTTAGTATCTTCTTCTCTCAAATATTGAAAGATAGCTTCATAGACTCGCAATTTCATTTCAATATCATTTAATTTTCCAAAATACACATCCCAACCACGCCTGTCCTTCCATGACAGACCATTTGTATTGTCATAGGACAAGGTTGCTCCATCCGGAGTGTGTTCATCCAACAATAAAACAGCCGCAACCATTTCAGGAGACAGCAACCTTCCAGTTTCGTCGTCAGACAGCTTGCTCTCCGCAAATTGGAGACCAGTTAAATCAAACTCCAGCGAAACATGTTTGGACTCAGTGGGATCTAGGGAGATCAATTGAGGCGGTTCTTCCTGCGCTGCGATGATTGGATACAATCCTTGATCAAATACCTCATTCCGCAATGGGAACGCCTTCCCGTTTTCATCTACCAGTACAGATTGACTATCATGACTCCATACTAGTACCGGAATACGCTCAGTAACTGTAATGTTCACCGTATTCGGTAAATCCAATTCGACAGCAGCGGATGAAAATTCCGAAAATGATTCCAATAGTTTATTTTGCATTTCCAATCTGTCAAGCGTAAAAATCGACTTTCCCGTCACACCCAACACAGAGTTTACATCTCGACTTGTGATGTTATGCAAGCCAGAAATATTAGCCACATCAATACGAAAATCCTGTGAATTCCATCCTATGTAAACCATATAGGACAGCACAACTACCAGAGCAAAAGATATCACCCGCCAGCCAATATGCACTTGAGGCAAAGATGGCAGCCTCATTTCTGCACCAGTAACATTTAAGGGGACATCTATGCGGCGGCGGTTTTTTTTGTAGTTACCACCTACACCTACAGCAGCACCACTTGCGACACCGCGCACCATGACCGGAGGAGATGTGTTTGATACAACTGAGCGTCTAGGAGTTTTTACCTTTTTCCCATCCTTTGAGTGCTCCCCTCGTATTTGACGAATCTTATTCATACGCCGCGTAGAACGGGCTTGACGGTTGATTATCATCCTTCACTCCGGTATCGCCGTTCAATGCGATTGCGCTCAGCTTTGCGTTCTAACGCCAGTTCAACCAATCGATCTACCAGGGCAGGGTATGGTAAGCCACTCTTCTCCCACAGTTTGGGATACATGCTGATCTTTGTGAATCCTGGGATTGTATTGATTTCATTCAGGTATACTTCACCAGGTTCACCTATTGGAGATTCGTTCTTTTCGAGTAAAAAATCCACTCGAGCCATGCCAGCACAATCTACAGCACGGTATGCTTGCATTGCTAACTGCTGCACCCACTGTGCCAATTCGGGCGGAATCGGCGCTGGGATAATTAGATTTGAGTTATCATCAATATACTTCGCTTCGTATGAATAAAATTCACGACTCGGTACAATCTCACCCGGCACTGAGACCTGCGGTTCTTCATTTCCTAAAACACTGACCTCAATCTCGCGAGCATTCACCCCACGCTCTATCAGCACCCGCCGGTCATAGCGTGCAGCCTCTAACAATCCTTCAAAAAGATCCGAACGCGATTTACACTTCATAATACCGACCGAAGAACCCATATTGGCTGGCTTAACAAACAACGGGTAGGTCGCTAACGCTTCAGCTTGACCTATTATAGAATCAGCATCCTCTTCAATCTCGCGCTTTGAAACCACAATAGAATCCAATACAGGAACACCGTTGGCACGCATTACATCTTTAAACACACCCTTATCCATGCCAAGTGATGAGCCCAGAACACCGGCACCAACATATGCAATATTTGTCAGTTCAAACAAGCCCTGCAGTGTCCCATCCTCCCCAAAAGTCCCATGCAACACAGGGAAAATAACATCCAGGTTGGTGCATCGTTGTAATATTTCTCTTTGCCCGGTTACATTTATCGTGTACAACTCCTTACGAGTAGGAATGGGCATTAATACGACCGGGTTTAAGTTCCGATAATCACCTTCGATCATTGCACCCAAAACATTTTCACCAACCAACCAATCGCCATCGTGGGTGATTCCGATTTGGGTAACAATATAAGTGTCCGGATCAAGGGCAGATAGTATCGATCGCGCCGACATGAGCGAGACTTCATGTTCTCCCGAACGTCCGCCAAATATTACACCAATACGGATTTTGCTCTTTTTTTCCATAATATGCTTACATCAACACAATCAACCCAATAAATCTGACTGGCAGCATCTCCCTACACATCGCTGTTAGATATACTCCATTCACCGACCAATTCAATTTCTAATTCAAGTTCGACACCAAACTTACTCATTACCGATTTGCGCGCAAGTTGAATTAATTCCCAAACATCACCAGCCGATGAACTGCCTTGGTTGATAAAAAAATTAGCATGCAATGAACTTATCTCCGCACCACCAATACGAGTACCCTTAAGCCCCGCCGCCTCAATCAGACGTCCAGCATAATCTCCGGGTGGATTTTTAAACATAGATCCCATACTCGCCCCAGGTGGTTGTGTGCTTTGGCGATGGGAAACCAAGCTCTTCATCCTGGTCTGAACAGCTTGCGGATCACTGCGTTCCAGTTCTAGAACAGCACTTAAGACGACAAAATCTCCCGGATAACGCTTGATCACACTATTGCGGTAAGAATACCCAAATCGTTCTACAGGCCAATGCTTACGCCGGGGTTCGGCATCTTTTGATTTACTTGAACGGTGCAAGATTTCGGCCATTTTTAATACCGTAGAAATTTCTCCACCAAGCGCTCCCGCATTGCCTACCACTGCTCCACCCAATGTGCCAGGTATCCCTGCCGCCCATTCCAAACCTGACAATCCGTGTTGGGCGGTCTGGCGAGAAATCACTCCAAAATTCACACCACTTTCAGCCCATACAGTCGGTGGAGTGGATTCTTCATCAAACATCACCTTTTTGGCTTTATTCAACACCACAACTCCACGTATGCCGGAGTCGCTTACTAATATGTTCGAACCTCCTCCGAGAATAATAAAAGAAACACCGCTTTCCCAGAGCAAAGCTGCGGCTTGTGCAAGTTCATCAGCAGAATTCACCTCCAGTAGCACATCCGCAGGACCTCCTATCCGTGCGGCAGTAAAGCGAACCAGGGGGACATTTTCCTGTACACGATCGCCGAATATATCTTGCAGCGCTCTCAAGCAGAGAGATTGATTTTGTTTTCGCAAAAAAAACATCGACTGATCAATAATCTGATTCGCATCACCTGCTGAGAGAACAATAACCACATCACCGGGTTGCGTAGTCTTGAGAAGATGATCTCTTGCATCCAGGATGCCAGGCACGTAATGCACGTCTGAAGAAGAATTCTTTTCATTTAATATCGCCTGCACGACCTGCTCAGCCGAGAACCCGTTCTCAGGCGCGCTCTCACGAGCCGCATATACATCAGTAACCAGGACATGATCGGCATCCCGAAATGCTCCTGCGAATTCGGTTAATAAAGTCCGAGTGCGAGAGTAAGTATGGGGCTGCCATACCGCCCAAATATTGCGGTTAGGGAATCGTATACGTGCTGCGGAAAGTGTGGCAATTATCTCCGTTGGATGGTGGGCATAGTCATCGATGAATGTTACATGTTGGGCTTCACCGCGAACATCGAATCTTCTCTCGGTTCCCCGAAACCTACTTAACTCCTTCGCTGCCTCAACGATAGACGCTCCGATTAAATCCGATACCGCTAAAGCAGCCGTAGCGTTACGAACATTGTGAATACCTGGTACTTGTAAGGAAACCTTTGCACGTCTTTCGTCTTCCTCACCTACAAATTCAAAGTTATAGCAACCCAGGTCATTCAAAACCAAGTTATTCGCCTGGTAATCGTAATTTATTGCACTTGGGACTAATTTGACCCTGTATTGCTCATCAGAAATCCCGTAAGCAAGTGACCTGTACGGTGGATTGTTTGTATCAGTAAGTAGACGAGAAGCACCAGGGTCGTCACCACAAACAAGCAGTGCCCCATCCCGCTCGATTAGCATAAGAAAATCTAGAAATGCATTGTAAAAATCTTGTGACGTTGGAAAACAATCTGGGTGATCGAACTCCACGCTTGTCACAACAGCAATATAAGGTTGCAATCCTAAAAACATGCGGTCATATTCGTCTGCTTCGATAATAAAATGATTGCCCCGACCAGCATGAGCGTTTTTACTAAGGTCTTTAGACTCACTGCCGATAATATAAGAAGGATCGTATTTTAACTGGCTAAGAATCCAGGCGATCATCGCCGTTGTAGTTGTCTTTCCATGGGTGCCTGCGATAGCGACACATCGCTGATCCGCAACAACCTGACTTAGAAAATCTGATCGTTTCATGACCTGGATACCAGCATTTTCTGAAGCTAACACTTCTACATTGTCATCTGGTATTGCCGATGAACGCAAAACTAAATCTGCTCCGCTAATATTATCTGCGTTATGACCAAGGTAAATATCTACTCCGGCAGCCTGTAACCGTTTGGTTTGGGGTGATACCTGACGATCAGAACCGCTCACCTCAAAGCCGCGTTCCAACATCACCATCGCTATGGCTGAAAGACCAGTACCACCTATTCCAATAAAATGAATCTTGGTCATAATTGCACTTAAACCGATAATATAATTCGATTACAAGTATTACCTTTAGATAAACACGATCAACACGAAAATAAAAGCAATAACAACCGCAATATAGATCCAATAACCAGATAACAAAGCCGGCGCAAATATATTCAATAATCGCTGAGCGGTTTCAGCAGTGACAGGATCATTCGCGGAGGATGAAATATATGGTGTAAAAGGATATCCAGCTTCATCCATGAAATACCAAAGCGTTCCAAATATCAAATATCCATTGATCGCACCGAATAATATTCCAAGAATAAAATCCTGTATCCTGGCACGTTTTTCACTGAACCGGGCAAACTGTGAAAACCTAGGCGATTGATAGCCAAAGAAAACCATTACCAATAAAATAGATGATCGAACCCAGAACTGTGATGTGGAGCCATTCTGGATTAGATCATTTGTATATGGTAAAAGGTCCTCAATAACAGCAATAAATGCGAGGGCTAGGATTACACTGAACCCAACCATGACTTCTTTTCCCCAACCACGCATAGAACCAATAACTGCGAATAACACCACGAATATGTAGAAGGCGACCACAAGTGTAACCATAGATCAATCCCTTTCGCGATTTAGCGCTGCCAACTCAGAGAGGTGAGAGGCAATCGATTCTGCTGCGTTTGGGTATACCAGGGTACGCATTGCCTGACTCATTTGCTCGCGACGAATATCATCGGTCATCAATTCTCGCACCTTTGGCAATAATTGAGTTGCCATTTCTTCATCAGGAACAACCTCAGCTGCTCCCTTCTTAGACAAGTACTGGGCATTTACCTCCTGATACCGCCATGTATATGGATAAGGCACCAGAATTGCTGGTAAACCAAATAATGGATATTCGCCCAAACAAGAAGCACCAGCTCGTGAAACTACAAGGTCTGCCGCGGTCAGTGCGGCTCCCATTTCATGGTGGAGGTAAGGAAACGGTTTATAGCGCTCTGCACAAGGAAGCGAGTCTTTCAATGAGGTACATACCGCTTCTACTTCAGACCAATCAAGCTCTCCACTGATATGCACTACTTGCATTTCCTTCAATAATTCTGGGAGCAATTTCAACAATGCCTGATTTATCGAACGCGCACCTTTACTTCCTCCTAACACAAGTAAGGTATGTAAATCTGGATCCAAGCCTAACGCTTTATGAGCCGATTCCAAGCTCCACGATTTCAAATTGGATCGTGTCGGGTAACCTGTAACGCGAACATTGGGATGGCGTTTAAAATATTCGTGTGAGGCATCCACGCTCAAATCGATGCGGTCTGCCAACCGGGCTAAGGTTTTCAAAGCCACTCCTGGTTCTATGTCTGGGACAAAAAGCAATGATGGCACTTTTCGACCCGCCAACGCCATCGGCACGGCAACATATCCGCCAGTGAAGAAAAGTACGTCGGGATTGAACCTTTTTAGGATTTGGCGAGACTGAATGTATCCTTTACCCAATTTCAGAAGATTTCCAGGTAAAACGCGCAAACCAACACCGTGCAGACCCGCGGCTGGTACAGCTTCATAAGGAATGCCAACTCGCTCTACCAAATCCGCCTCCATCCCACCGATGCCTCCAACCCATAAAACTGGACTGATAGTTTCGATTTTTGTACCTGGCAAGGTCCTTTTTGAGGAAATTTCATCCCAGGTTATCCCTGAATTTTCACCGATCACGGCTTGCAATACGGCGAGAGCCGGATACACGCCGCCTCCGGTTCCGCCTGCGCAGATCAATAACCGCATTGAAGAGCTTCCCTTTTTCTGACTTCTCTTTTTCTGATAATCGGGATATATTTATCAATATCCCAATAGCCGCCAATGTAACAAGCAAACTCGAGCCACCAGCGCTTATTAATGGCAATGCGTTGCCCGCAAAAGGCAACAAGTTCACCATAACGGACATGTTGATAAACGCCTCAATTGAAATCCAAAGCGTGAGACCGGCGGCAAGTAACATCCCCAAATGATCTGGAGCCTGGCGGACAATTATAAACCCTCGCCAGAGAAACAAAGTAAACAAGCCCACTAATACTATCGAACCAAATACACCCATTTCTTCACCAACTACTGCAAAAATACTATCCGTCGGCGGCACAGGAAGTCCGGTCAACTTAGTTTCAGCTTCACCAATTCCTACTCCAAACCACCCCCCCTTAATTATTGCTTCAAGCGAACGTCGGACGTGATAAGAACCCTGGGTAGGGTCTTGTATTCCAGCCATAAAATGTTCTATTCTCACAGCTCCTGTGGGCGCGAGTTGAACGATTCCAAAACCAATCACCAATGCAATGATCATTAGAATGCCGATCTGCTTCAGATCTCCTCCTGCCAAGAAGAACATGAGGCCTCCTAGCAAAAAAATGGTCGCCACTGCGCTGAAGTCAGGCTGGATGATAACCAGACCACCCAACAATCCCAGAATTATCGCTAGGGGAATGAGACCAAAACTTACATCGCTGAGCTTCTCTCGTCTAGCGGATAACCATACCGCCAGATAAATGATTGTCACTAATTTTGCCAACTCTGATGGCTGGATAGAGCCTCCAAAAAGGGTCCGTACTGCCCCATTTCGCACTTCGTTTAAGAATAGAACCGCAATCAATCCAAAAATAGTAATCCCCATTAACATGACCGCAATCTGCTGCCATCGATGATAATCTAAAAATGCTAGAGTAATTGCTATACTCAATCCAATTACCAACCAGAGAAGTTGGCGATAGAAAATTGTAGTTGGATCACCATAAAACCTATTTGAATAGTCATAGCTCGCAGAAAAAACCATCACCAACCCAAAAATCAACAGGGTAATCACTACTAGAAGAAATGGAACATCAAAACTTAACTGTACTCGTTGGCGGTTCAAGCCTTTCTTTTTCATGGAAACAGGTTCGTTCACAGATTGTTTCACAGTATCGCCGGTACTCACTTCAGTAAAAAGTCCGTTCATCTTTAATGGAGTTCCTTTACCCATTGAGCGAAAAATTCTCCACGCTGCTCGTAATTTTCAAATTCATCAAAACTCGTCCCCCCCGGCGAAAGTAAAACAACCTCTCCAGGTTGGACTATCCGTGCGGCCTCCTGAACTGCATCATACAATCCAACACATTGTGTTACAGTAATTTTTTCAGTACCACACAAATCCAGTTCCTGTAAAATCTTTTTTGATGCCTCTCCGAACACAATCAGGTGATCCACGCGTTGGCAAACTATCTCACCAAATTCCATCCAAGGTAGGTTCTTATCTCGTCCACCAGCTAACAAGATCAGCGGCACATCAAAAGAATGAATCGCTGCCATTGCCCGTTTTGGAGTAGTGGCAATCGAATCGTTATACCAATCAGCCCCTCCCCATGATCTGATGAATTCCAAGCGGTGGGGAATTCCTTCAAAACCCTCAATTCCGGGTTGTATTATTGCTGCCGGAATGTCCAACTCCACTGAAATCGTACAGGCTGCCATCACATTTCGTATATTATGCTCTCCTCGCAGGGGAATTCTATCTCGGGAAAGAAGCCGGTACTCTTTTGGATCAATATTTAAATTCTCCTTCATGAGATGAGTTCCCTCTGCATTGTTCCTTCCAATCCGCATATAAATTGAATCATTCTTGATGAATGCACCATCCTGATCAGGAGCCATCTCTGACAGTCCGAAGGACATCAAACTACCGTGAACTTTTTTTGATAACGACCACGCATTCGCATCATCCCTGCCAATGACAGCCATATCAGATGCTGTTTGAAATTCCAGTATTCGGGTTTTGGCATTGATATACGCCTTCATTGAAACGTGCCTGTCCAAGTGATCCGGTGAGATATTTAGCACTACCGCTATATGAGGTGATTTGGTCATCAACTCTAATTGAAAACTCGATAATTCCATTACAGCGACATCATCTGGCTGGATATCCTCAATAAAAGTGATCAAAGGAATGCCAATATTTCCACCAATCCAAACCCGTTTACCATACAATTCAGATCGCGGGTTTGAAGTCGCAGTTTTAAGGATGTGTCCGACCAATGAAGTTGTAGTAGTCTTACCAGCGGAGCCGGTAATGCCAACAACTTTGCACGGGACAACTTCCATGAATACCTGCGAATCATTCACAATTGGAATACCTAAAGAGCTCGCCTTTCTAACAAGTGGCAAGGTCAAAGATACACCACCAGAGACACCCAGAACATCACAAGTGTCTAGCAAGCTCAATGGATGCCCGCCAATAACCCATTCGATAGGATAGCCGGCATCTGACAATTCCTTTAAGGCTTCCTTGGCATCGAGCAATTCGCTTGCTGGCTTACAATCGTTCAAAACAATGCGAGCACCTTGACCTGTCAGGTAGCGCGTTAGGGCAATCCCTTGTCGGGCTGCACCAACGATGACCACTTTCTTACCCTGCCATTCTCGCATACTTGTAGTTATCCTTAATCTTCATATCTAAAAACAATGGAGTGTTCTACACGAGTGCTAATGCCACTCCAATCATCGCAAATAACAGACTTACCAACCAGAATCGCTGTACAACCTGCGTTTCACTCCAACCAGAAAGCTCAAAGTGATGGTGCAACGGAGACATCTTAAAAAGCCTGCGACCACCGGTATATTTAAAATATGCCACCTGTAAAATTACGCTCAATACAGTACTGGCAGGGATAATAGCAATAATAGGCAAAACAATCCAATGTCCGGTCATCAAAGCCACTACAGCCAGTGTCGATCCGAGAGCTAACGAGCCCGTATCTCCCATGAACATAAGTGCAGGATGGACATTGAACCATAAGAACCCAAACAACGCACCAACCACTGTGAAGCAAAAATTAGCCAGGAAAGTTTGACCCTGCAAAAGGGCAATACCACCATAGGCTGCAAAAGCGGTCGCAGAGATCAAACCAGCCAAACCATCCAGACCATCTGTCAAATTGACCGCATTGGTGGTTGCTACAATCACGAACGTTGCGATTGGGATATACCACACTCCGAGATTTATGTATCCATCCATTCCTGGGAGATAGAAAATTTTGATCTTCAGCACATAGAAAATTCCCGTAGCCGCAGCAACTGCGAAGGCTACTTGAAAAAAAAGTTTCGTGCGCGCTCGCATGCCCGTTGAGCTTCCCAGATTACGCAGACCTTCCCAATCATCTATAGCGCCTAAGGTTGCATAAACCACCATCACAATCATAGGCAGCAGTACAGACCTGCCCAAGACAGTAATGCCGATCAAAGAACCTGCATTCAGTAATACAGTGATAAACACAACTGGCAAGACGATAAGAACTCCTCCCATGGTAGGGGTACCTAATTTACTGAAATGCCGGTCTGGACCTTCGATGCGAATGGACTTACCCACTTCATAATGACGGAGAACCCGCAACAATGGTGGTCCCCAGATTACCGTCAACATGAAACTGAACCCTGCTAAAGCCAGGGACATTGAGGTTTGAGTCATTCGCGGACCTCCAATGCAGCGACAATACGATCCATCCGCATCGCGTGTGAACCTTTAACAAGGACAACATCGTTCTTTCCCAAGCGATTAACCAAGAAAGCGGTCGCCTGTTCACTATCCTCAAATTCTGTCACTGCTTTAGTTGGAAGACCTGTCTGGCGCGCCGTCTTTGCAATAATCAGGGCGCGCTCTCCAACCGTGATCAATTCATCGACAACTTCTGCTGCACGTACTCCGACCATCTTATGACCATGAAGCTCATATTGACCTAATTCCAGCATATCGCCTAAAACTGCAATTTTATGTCCTTCTAGCTCATTGAGCAGGTTGAGTGCGGAAAAAGTGGACTGCGGTGATGCGTTGTAAGTGTCATCGAGAATCAATGCACCATTTGGACTCTGGACGGCAACCAGCCTCAGCTGGGCGCGACCAGATCTCAGCCCGTCGACGATTTCTTGCCAGGTCAATCCCTCAACAATCCCTATAGCTGCAGCTCGAAGGACGGTATGGACTGAGTGGCGCCCAATCAATGGCACCTTCATATAATGTGTCTCACCGCGGTAGTGCAGACGAAATCGAATCCCATCCAGACCCAATCCTTCCACTGTGTCAGCCCACATTTCGGCACGCGAATCTAGACCATAAAATAGAATGCGGGCCTCGGTCTTTGATGCCATGTCTCGTACCATCGGGTCATCGTAATTGAGTATGGCTATACCTTCCGGGGATGGTGGAAGCGCCTGAACTAATTCAGATTTTCCTATTGCGATCGCCTCTTGTGAACCCGCCCGTTCAGCATGAACAGTGCCTACATTTGTCACTACACCAACCTGAGGTTGTGCTAAATCGCATAAAAATGCAATTTCACCAGGCACGTAAAACCCCATTTCCAGAATAGCTCGTTGGTGACCTTCATCCAAGCTGAGAAGGGTTAAAGGTAAACCGATCTCGTTATTCAAATTGCCTGGATTTTTTAAAGTGCGGTATCTTTGATTTAATACTTCAGCAGTCACCTCTTTGGTCGTCGATTTGCCAACACTACCAGTGATACCAATAACCCTCGGTTCTAATTTTTGTCGCCAGAAGCGAGCTGTTACCTGTAGCGCTACCACTGTGTCATCAACTCTTATACAAAAAGGTGCCTCAAATACTTCTTGTATCTCACCTTTCGTCTTTATTCTTAAATCCAGTACTCGAAATTGAGGCGCAAGATCTTTCTGAATAAACGCTACCTTTGCGCCCTGATCGAACGCCTGATGGACGAAATCATGACCATCGACCCTTTCTCCAGGTACAGCAACAAACAGACAACCCTGCGACGCTTGCCGTGAATCCACCACTGCACCTGTGACTCTTCCCTGAGCCCAAGTGGGGTGATGATCGCTTAACGCTTCTATGACATCAGCTAGTATCAATATTTGGCCCATTAAAATTAATCGAAATAATTAACTCAACTCGATTATTCCTCAATCACTATACAAATCGCTGCGAATATCATCTGGAGGCAGATCCATTAAAACAACAAGCTCTTGTACTGCTTCACGGAACACGGGTGCAGCAACAACTGATCCCCAAGGAGATGATTGAGGCCTCTCTAACCATACATAGACGAGGAATTGTGGATCGTCAATCGGACCCCAGCCGACAAACGAAGCATTGGTCTCATTAGTTGTATACCCTAAAGGAGTGGAAATTTCAGCGGTTCCGGTCTTGCCTGCAAGCCGGTAACCTGTAACAAGTGCATCCGATGATTCTATCTCTAACGATCGCGCCAACATCTTAGTCATCAAAATAGCTGTCTCTGCTTTAATCGGTATGCCAACGATCCGTTTTTCGATATCGTGCTGATATCCATCGTTTACAACCGAACGGACTATATGTGGCACCATCATTTTGCCATCATTAGCCACGGCTGCTATTCCGGCTGCCATCTGTAGGGGTGTCGCAGACACTCCCTGCCCAAATGCATTTGTGCCTAGGTCAGCATCATACCAATCTTCGTCGCCTGGCATCTTCAGCCTTCCATGAACCTCTCCAGCTAGGTCGATACCAGTTAAGTGACCTATCCCAAAGGCCTGCATGTAAGCGTAGAAATCTTTTGAACCTAATTGCTTTGCAACCCATGCAAGACAGACATTCAATGAATGCTGCAGACAACCCTGCATATTCTGTGGACCCCAGGCTCCCATATTCCAATTGAAAATTCGCGTTCCACCAATCTCAAAAACACCCGTGTCTAAGAAAGTCGTTTCTGGTGTTACAGTACCATTATCTAGAGCCGAAGCCATTGTGAATACTTTATATACGGATCCGGGCTCATATGCCTGACTGATACTTTTGTTATATGGAGTCTCATCTGTAAATATTTGACCGTACTTCCAGTATTCATTTATATTCAGGCGCGGCGTGGTTGCCATGGCGATGAGTTCGCCAGTTTTCGGATCTATCACAACAATGGTGCCGGATTCAGAGCCGCTTTCTTTTATAGCTGAATCTATTACATTCTCCATGCTCCGCTGTATCGCACGGTCTATGGTCAATACCAGACTCGCCCCTTCCGGAATTTCGGGCAGTTCCTGTACTCGACTGGGATCAAGTGAAACCCATATGGTAGATTCATCACCTGCCAATAAATCGTTGAATTTTTCCTCCACACCATAAAAACCTACACCTTCACGATTAACAAAGCCCAATATATTCGACGCTAATTCCTTTTCAGGGTATGTTCTTTGTAAATGGGGTTTAAACAGCAATCCATTTAGACTTGGAGCGTTTTTATCCCTTCTTGAGCCGTAGAGTTCGTTCATCTGTTTAATAAGCAAGTCAAGTTGGTCGACCTTTTCCTGAGTTACATTGCTTGCAACAACCCGGTACACAGCAGTTTCCGAAGGCTCTAAGCTTGCAACTCCCAACGCCTCGACATAATCAATATCAAGGACCAGGTTTAAGGTTTGAGCAATTGTTTCTGGATTTCTAACTCTCCTCAATTCAATTCCAAC
>SDBT01001960.1_pt1 | contig 36930 bp, 39 predicted proteins | sample 2277101 | NCBI WGS metagenome assembly SDBT01 (sample SAMN10404973, study PRJNA504765) | marine sediment metagenome | isolation source: marine sediment core GS10_PC15, 103 cmbsf | place: Arctic Ocean: Southern Knipovich Ridge | collected 2010 | reverse complement strand
TGCTAATCTAACATATTGGAATGCTTCTGATGGCTTCTATAACTTAACTGTAACAGCTAATGATGAGATAGATAGTAGTGCTAATAGCTCTGTAGTGCACTTCAGGCTGGATTCAACACCACCATCTTGGAGCAATAACGAAACAAATGCTACATTGATGAAACCCAATGGGAATGCTACGTTTAATATTACTGTTTTAGATTATGGTTCTGGTTTAAGCTATTATATATTTAGCTGGAACGGCACAGGTGAAGGTTGGCTTAACGATACTAATGGTAGCATAAGTGGAAGCTCTGCTAAATTAGTAATCAACAAATCCACTAATCTAAGCAAAGGCAATACTATTGGGTATAGATGGTATGCCAATGATTCATTAGACCAATGGAATAAAAGCTTATTAAGGACATTTACACTAGCTAATACTGCTCCTACAACACCCAATGTAACCTACCCAGTAGATGGCAAGAACTATTCAGATATTCCTTATATTAATTATTCAAGCACGGATGCTAACGGAGACCCATTAACATACACACTTTACATAAACAACACCATCAATGTCACAGGAATCTCTACAAATGTAACCGACTGGAATGCTTCTGACGGCTTCTATAATCTAACTGTAACTGCAAATGACGGAATAGATAGTAGTGCTAATAGCTCTGTAGTGCACTTCAGGCTGGATTCTACTGCTCCAACAGTAACAATTATTTATCCAACAAACGGTTCCAACATATCCTCAAACTCTATAGACTTAAATGCTTCAGGAAGTGAAATCGAATTAACATATTACTGGGTTATAAACGGAACTGTAAACTCTACAAGTATTGATACAAACTCAACCCTTAACGCCTCAGATGGTTATTATAATCTAACTGTATTTGCCTATGATGGATTGCAGAATGGTTCTGACACAGTTTATTTCAGACTGGACACTACTGCACCATCCTGGAACAATAACCAGACAAATGCTACATTAATAAAGATTAGTGGTAATGCTACGTTTAATATTACCGTCTCAGATTATGGCTCTGGTTTAAGCTATTATATATTCAGCTGGAATGGTACTGGGGTATGGGATAATGCTACTAATGGTAGCATAAGTGGAAGCTCTGCTAAGCTAGTTATTAACAAATCAACTACTCTAAGCCAAGGCAACACAATAGGTTATAGATGGTATGCTAATGATTCTGCTAATAATTGGAATGAAAGCTTGTTAAGGACATTTACAGTTGCCAATACTGCTCCTGCAACACCCAATGTAACCTACCCGGTAGATGGCAAAAACTATTCAGATATTCCTTATATCAATTATTCAAGCACAGATGCTGATGGAGATACACTAAACTATTCTATATATATTAATGGAACTTTAAATATAACTACACTAGTAAATGTTACAGATTGGAATGCTAGTGATGGCTTCTATAATTTAACTGTAAGTGCTAGTGATGGTACTCAAAGTTCTGCTAATAGCTCTGTAATACACTTTAGACTAGATTCTATTGCTCCAACAGTCCACCTCATAAGTCCGCCTAATAAAACAAAAACCAATAGCTCAAACCAGACATTTAGCTGTAATATAACAGATAACAACGAAATAACAAATATTACATTGTATGTATGGAACTCAACTAATAACACTATTTTAACAAATACAACAAACCTGTCAGGAGTTTCATACAACGCTTCATGGAATTACACATTGCCCCATAGTGGTATTTTCACATGGAACTGTTTAGGTTATGACGCACCCGGAAGCTCTGTATGGAGCGAAGAAGGAAATTACACCATCGATTGGGATACAATCCCTCCAAATATAACTGCTTCAAGTCCTTCGGGAATTATCAACGCATCAAAAATAAGTTTAGAAGTAACAACAGATGAAAATGCAACATGTAGGTATATACCCCACACAGAAGGAAATATATCAACAATCTATGCAAACATGTCTGATAATTTTACAGATAACAACACCAACCACAACAAAACATTAACATTATCAAATGGTTATTATGAATTCTATGCAAGATGCAGGGATATTATAGGCAATGTCATGAATAGATCAGAAAATATATCATTCACAATTAATGCTGAAACAGTAACAACCCCAGTTACAGGAGGGGGTGGCGGAGGTGGAGGAGTAATTAAAAGTGGCATCCTTAAGAAAGTTTTATTGAAATTAGATGCTCCAGAAAGTAAAACCTTATTCTCAGGAGACCAAATTGAAGTTTTAATCACATTAGAGAACAAAGGAGAAGTTCTCTTATACAGTATAAGTCTGGAAGCTAAAACAAATGCTCCCAATATAACCTTGGGTTTATCTAATAATTCATTTGATAAACTAGATTTAGATGAAAAGCAGCAGCTAACCCTGAATATTAAATCCTTAACAGATCCAAAAGCACACATCGGAATAAATAGGTATTTCGTTAATGTAAATGCGAGCGTAGGTAACCCCCAGCATGAAACATCTGTACAGTTCTTTATTGATGTAAAAGAAAGGTACCACGAGGCAAGGATAGAAACACTGAAGCATTTACAATTTGCACAAGACCTTTTCAAACAAAATCCAGAATGCTTGGAATTTGAAGATATACTTAAGCAGGCAGAAGACGCTTACTATGATTCAGATTATGATAAAACAAATACCTTAATTGATTCTGCAATAGAGGCCTGCAGGGATTTAATCGCTTCTAAAGAAGAAAGAGAGATAGAAGTGCTTGCTCCTAAGAAAAAAACAAATATGCTCATCTTCACAATTGAGATGATAGTTCTTTTGGCTTTAATACTGGCCATGCTTTATTACTACAAGAAAATGAAGGAAAAACCACCAAGGATGCCTATTGAGGCAGAATCAGAGCTAGAGCCAAGATTTAACTATGGTTTTAATGAAACATGGAAATTCATAAGAGATGGAAACCTAAGTAAAGCTAAAGAAGGTTATCTAAGGTTATACTCGCTATACAAAATGATAAACTATTCTTCACTTCCATACTCTAAAAAATATGATTGCCGCCAAAAATTATGGGAAGTCTATTCAGAACTGTCCGAGATTGCAAGATATCATAGAAAGTAAATAAGGCAATTATAAAAGAAACTGATTAAATATTCCTAATCAATTGATTGTAAAAGTCCATGATCATAGGCCTGATAACTGACTTTTCCTCATTAGTTAACGTCCCATATAAATCGTATATTTTAGCATATTTTTCTACAGCCTTAACTATATTCAAACCAATTAACTTCCCACCCTTTTTTATTAACTTATTTATCTCATGCTTTTTTTCTAAATCTTCCTTTCTGAATTCGGGAGTTATCGGCTGTGTTTTTTCTAGGATAGACATCACTATATCCTTAAATTCCTTAATCAGGTTAATTAAATCCCTCCTGGAAACTTCCTCAGGACCATAATTCAGGTAAGATAAATTTTCAGAGAAGAACATAATATTTTCATTTTTTTTTCTAAGTTCATCTTCCAATTCCTCAAAAGTAAAATTATAATTAATTCCTGCATAATCCGAAAAAAAGTCTTTTATTAAAGAAACAAGCTGTTTACGAATATTAGTTATATCCATTGAAGGTGCCTTTTTTTCAAACTCTTCTATCACCTTCAGATAATCCCTCTTTGGCCTATATGCCTGTTCTTTTGTCTGCAACTGCTCTTTTGTCTGCTGCTGTTCTTTCGTTTTCAAAGTATCTTTCGGCTTTTCTTTCACCTGCTTTTCAGTTAATTCCTCTTTAGTCAAATCTCCAAGTGAATCGGGTGTTGGTATATCACCCAATTCCGTATCATCTTTTATGCTTGACCTAATTTTCATTTTATCCCAGATAATTTTAGAAGCAAATAAAACCAAAAAAACAACAATCAATACCAAAGGTAAAACCAAAAGAATTGAGATCTCCTTACCAAAAAAAGTGACTGCTTCAGCCAAAGGGATAATTGCTAAAGTAAAAACTAATAAAATCAATTTTTTCATATCAGAGAAAATGTCTGTATTGTATAAAAACTATTATAACTACTTTAAAGTATTAACGAGAAAATTAATGAATTAATTTTATCTAGACAAAAAAATTTATTATTCTAAAGTCAAACAAAACATATATATATCAGCATTATCTAGGTAAGACCATGGTAGAGGTAAGAGTAGAACATTTAAAAAAAAAGGTAAAAAAATACTATTCCACTTTAAATAAAATTAAAAAGGAGATAGCAAAAGTTGTCGTTGGACAGGAAGCTATTATTAATGGGCTGCTAAAAGGAGTGCTGGCAAACGGCCACATATTAGTAGAGGGTGTTCCCGGAATAGCAAAAACATTGGTTATAAAGACATTATCAAAGATATCTGGATGTAAATTCAGCAGAATCCAGTTTACTGTTGATTTACTGCCAACAGACATTACCGGAATTACAGTATACGATGAAAAAAAAGGCTTCTATACAGTTAAAGGTCCTATTTTTGGAAATTTCATCCTGGCAGATGAAATAAACAGGACTCCTGCAAAAACACAATCTGCTTTGATTGAAGCAATGCAGGAACGGCAGGTAACAATCGGAAAAAAGACATTTAAGCTGAATGATCCCTTCTTTGTAATGGCAACCCAGAACCCAATAGAAGACACAGGCACATACGCTTTGCCGGCAGCACAGGTTGACAGATTCTTACTTAAACTGATGGCAGAATACCCAAATCCCAAAGAAGAAAAAAAGATAATAATCCAGAACATAAACCTAAAAAGATTTGAAGATTTTGATATAAAGCCAATTGTAAACCAAAAGAAAATAATAGAGATGCAGAATTTTGTCAAAAAAATTTACCTAAAGGAAGATATAAAAAACTACATTGTTAAAATAACAGAAGCAACAAGAAAGCCAAAAAAATATGATATAAAATTAGGTAAATATATTGAATGGGGAGCTTCTCCAAGAGCCTCCATCAACATGTTTATAGCATCAAAAACAGAGGCCTTGCTCAACAACAAGTATTTCATAACCCCCCAGCATATTAAGGACACAGCCCATGATGTTTTAAGGCATAGGATACTATTAAATTATGAAGGCCAGGCAGAGGGAATAAAAACAGACCATATAATAGATGAAATTCTTTCTAAAATCCCAGTACCCTAAAAATGGAAGAACTACAGCTTGACTTATCCAAAGCTATTGAAAGATTAAGGATAGTAATTAAAGACGTAGTTAACACAAAGATACCCGGCGAGTATATCAGTGCATTTAAAGGCCAGGGCCTGGAATTTGAAGAATATAGGGTATATACGCCGGGGGATGATGCAAATTTAATCGACTGGAAAGCAACTAAAAGAGCAAACCAACTTCTGATTAAGAAATTTGAGGAGGAACGCAACCTAAACATATTCTTTTTGTTGGATGTCAGCTCAACTATGGTATTTACTTCTATTAAAAAATTGAAAAATGAGTACGCAGCTGAACTTGTTGCCTCTCTTGCTTATGTAACTTTAGAAGTGGGTGATTCTGTAGGTCTTGCCTTGTTCAATGACACAATAATAAAGAATCTTTCTCCAAAAAGAACAAAACACCAGTTCTATGCCCTGCTGAAAAGCTTGGTAAATCCCCTATTTTATGGTGGAGGTTATGACTTGGCTAACGCCCTTAGCTTTGCAATAAGTTCCTTAGAAAAAAATTCCCTTTTGATAATAGTTTCAGATTTCATAGGTTTAAAAGGAGAATGGAGACGATACATGGAAATCGCAGCAGGCAAATTTGATGTCATTGGAGTAATGATAAGGGACCCAACAGACAGAGTCTTGCCAGAAGAAAACCAGAGTGTTATGTTATCAGACCCGCTTTCAGAAAAACAGATTTTAATAACTGCTGACAATATCAAAGAAAAATATGAAATGTATGTCCAAAACCAGGAAAGAATGGTAAAATCTGCTTTTGTAAGGCTAAATTGTAGTTTTGTAGACCTATCTACTGATAAGGAGTTTATTGAAGACATAATTACATTTTTCCAGAAAAGGGCAAGAAGGTTTAGAGGATGGAGATAGTTTTTAATCAGCCAGGTTTCCTGTGGTTCCTATTAGCTATACCTATCCTTATTATCACCCACCTTTTAACCTTAAAATATAGTAAAACAAAGGCATTAAAATTCTCTAATTTTGAAGCAATAGATAGAGTCACAAAAGAAGAGGTCTTATCAAAGCCTTATCGTGGTCTTTTGAGAAATAAGAATGTAATCTTGTTAATTATGAGAATAGTGGCCTTATCCTCATTAATATTGGCTGTATCTGGAACTGTGTTATGGTATGAAGGCAGGACAACTGATTTTGATTTCATTTTGGCAATAGATGCCTCAAGCTCTATGCTTGCAGATGATCTTTTCCCAAACAGGTTAGAGGCAACTAAAACAGCCGCAACCTTATTCCTGGATAACTTAGCTTCAAAATCCAAGGTCGGGCTTGTTACATTTTCCGGAACAAGCTTTGTTAATCAAAAACCCACAGAAGGCATTCCATTACTAAAAAAAGCCGTGAACAATATAACAGTAAGCAAAATTGGAGGTACTGATTTAGCAACAGCAATCATAACATCCTCTAATTTATTAATCGGCTCGGAAAAAGGCAAGGTTATAGTTTTGTTAACAGATGGTCAAAGCAATGTTGGAGCCCCTGTCGAAGAAGGCATAAGCTACGCAAACAAAGACAACGTCAGAGTTCACACAATAGGAGTTGGCACAGAAGAAGGCGGCAGATTTCTTGGTGTAGATATAATATCCAGATTGGATGAAAAGACTTTAAAAAAGATTGCTGAGCTAACCGGAGGAGAGTATTTCAGGGCAGACAATAAGGAAGGCCTGGTTAACGCCTACAACGAAATAGCTGGTTTAAACACAAGAAAAATGAGGCTAAATCTTTCACTAGGTTTAATGTTAATTGCTCTGGTCATATTATCTACAGAATGGATATTAATCAACACAAAGTACAGGACCATACCATAGTCTAAAAACAAACACCCTCTTTCTTTCCAAATATAAAAACAATCTTCCAAAAATAAAATATTTATTCTAAAAATAGAAATATTTATAAAGAAAATATCCTAAAGCCAACACATGGCCGACATTTTAGAAGGATTGGTAGATAAAAAAATAAAAAGCATATTAAGCATTTTCATCAAAAACAAGGATGAGTTATTCCATCTTCAAAAGATTTCTCAGCTGTCCAAAGTTCCAGTTTCTTCCTCATTCAGGTTGGTAAAAAAATTAACAGGCTCAGGATTCATAACTGTGATTAAAATAAACAAGTTCAAGGTTTATAAATTATCAAACAACAAAAAAACAAAACTCCTGATAAGTATTATGGGAAAAGATGAATAAAAAAAATCTAATCATAATTGCTGTAATTATAATCCTGATAACATTAGGAGCAATAATGAACAGAAAACCAGAGGAATATACCCCAAAAAAAATAGTATTTGATGATGAATGCAGCGCAGAGAAAACATGTGAGGATACTGTCAGAACATGTATATATGGCATTAAGACCAAATGTGAAAATGGCTGTGTTTATGGCAGATGCACAAAATGTATACCTATATGCCCTGAAGACCCTCAATGTGGAAATATAACCTGTCCGGATTCCATTAGGTCCTGCCCAGATGGAAGGGTAATAAGATGCGCAAATCATTGCAGCCCTGTAACTGGCAAATGCACATCATGCATTCCCGAATGTGATTTAATAGACACCAAAGACGAAGTCTTCTACCCAATGAAATCAGGAGAATTCATTTTAGACGCTGTTCCTTGTGTTAATGCCACCTATACGGAAAGAATAGAAAAAAGAGGAATACAATTCATAAAAAAGAACATAACAAAAATCAACTTGCCTACAGGTTATTCAGTAATAATGGACCCATTCAGTGTAGATGTAGATGGCTCTCTTGATATGACCCTGAATATACCTGAAAACTATATTGATGTAAAGGCATTAAGGTGCAGGGGAGAAGAATGCAATAGAATAAGAACAAGATATGTAACAGAACTAAAATGTGGAGAGAGAATCTCCCAGGAATTCTTAAGAAAAGAAGAATACCTGGAGCCAAAATTCACGCCAATTAAAATAACTAAAACAAACCTTAATCTAACAAAAAACCAGGAGATAAAAGACAAGAGATACAAAGCAAGATTTAAGGGTGATTTTAAAAAATTAGATGTAACATTATCCATGCCAAAAAAACCTGTGCCAGAAGCAAAAAATCCCTATCTGAAAATAACTGGCACACCATTGGTTATCAAGATTAAAGACAATGTCAAAGGCAACATAAACTCCACTGTAACAATGCCTTATATCAGCTTAGGAGGATTTGAAAATAATTCTGTCAGCATGTATATTAAAATAGCTGACGGCTGGGATTACACAGGGGGAAATATAGATAAAAATAAAAAAACAGTAACAGCACATATAACGAATATAACTGGATATCTAGATGAAAACAATGAAATTCAGCTGGCATTAATGGGCATTCTTTGTCATTCCTGCTACAACTCAACCCTTAACAAAGTTTATGAGCCTGAAAAAGAAAGCAAAGACGCTATTATACTAGTCCATGGGTTTGGCTCTTCAGCAAGTGTTTATCAGGGATTTATTGACGACATAAGATTAACCAATCAGCCATTCCAGGTCTGGTCTTTTGAATACCCCTCTGAAAAACCAATAAAAGAGAATGCAAAAAAATTAGCTGATCTTATTGAAAAAAATCATGCCTATTTTAATAATGTGTACATAGTTGCCCACTCCTTAGGGGGCCTTATTGCCCAGCAGGCATTGCACCATTCACACACAGAAAATAAAAAATCACTTAAATACTATTACATGGACAAAGTAAGGAAAGTTGTATTAATTGGCTCCCCAAATGAAGGATCCCCTGTTGTAGAGGTCTACAAAAATACAGTTAGATACCTCATAAATGATAAGACTGGTCCTCCTCTATTTAATCTCAACAGCGGGGTAATGAGTACTCTTATAAAAGGCATAATCACTCCCCAAGTTCCAGACACAGACTATTATGTTATTGCAGGAACAAAAACATATGAATTTAATCTTTTATTTTTTAGAATTACAACTGAAAAAATCGCTAAGCTATACGAGAAAAATGACGGTATTATTACAGTAAAAAGCGCACAACATATAGGCGATGAATATATTAATAATCAATGTGAAGACTACTGGGAACTAAATCTCAGCCACACGGAATTAATAAAAGACCCAGTAGTCAGAAAAATAGTAGAAAGGATCATTTCGGAAAATATGTCAGAAAAAGACACAGCGATTCTGGGCCATAACAAATATTTTGATTTATCTGTAAAAGACAACCTGCCTACTGATAATTATGTAATAATAGGCAAAAAGATTAGGGAAGAGCTTGTAATAGACGAAACAGAGTGTAAATGCGGAAATGGTTACTGCGGCGAGGGAGAAGATGAAATAAGCTGCCCATCTGACTGTGCAATATTCCTGTCAGATAAAAGAAAAAACAACCTGCTCTCTGTGCTCATTATTATTTTGATTGTTTCTCTCATTTGTTCTGAATATATAAATGCAAGAAGGTATAAGCACCCATACCTAGAATGGTTATTAACACACATTAAAAACAAGTATGAATTTGTTCCCGGAGAAGGATATACTATTTGGCAAATAAGGTCTGCACTCTTGACTAATGGCTGGCCCAAGAGAACAGTTAATGATGTAATAAGAGTGTTAAAAAAAGAGTTCCACAATAATTACCATAAGCCATTGAAAAAGCACATTAAAAAACATCTAAGAAAGGGCCTTACAGAAGAAGAAATCAAAACCAATCTTATAAATGCAGGATGGAAAAGGCATATACTAGAAAAGGTTCTCAAAGGAGAAGAATTAGAAATGGGCTTTAAATTAAAGAAAAAATATACAAAACCCAAATTAAAAGAAGAAAGGCATTTTTTTGATATAAAAAATAAAAGTGCCGAGGCCGGGATCTGAACCCGGGACCTTTACATGCAATAAGATTATTCTTTAATTGCTCTACGTTTCCTAGTTAAGCTATAATCATCTTCCAAAAGGAATCATCGCTCAAACATATGAGCGTAGCGCTCTAAACCAGGCTGAGCTACCTCGGCGTTGGGAATAAGGAAGAAAGCAACTCTATAAAAGGTTTTCTGATATGTAGTAGCGGACTAAAGTAAGTTATAATAAATAGCCGCTACTATATATAGAAATGTCGGAAATCTTCGATTTCTGAGCATGTTAAGAACTACGTTCTTAACAGACAAACAAATTATAATCTATTTTTGTCTTTCTCTAATGTACGCTGTCAAATTTAAAAGGATTTATTATTTTATTCCTTTAAAACCCCAATACGGAAAACAGGGTTTTCCTAGTTGCGTTCACTTCGTTCAGCAACCAACAATAATGGGTTATTTATTTTAATGAAGTCAGAAAAAACACCACCAATAATGACGGCAGACGGATTTTTGGTGAAACGCCATAAAATGAGAGAATAGCCATAATTGCTACGCAATTAATGCTTCGCATTTTAATGCCACCAAAAATCCTACGGGGCACCCCGTAAGGGACAACCCCCGCCCCGTCTGCGTCATTGATGGTGTTTTTTCTGTGATTAGTGTTGCTTTTCTTTCCTGTGTAGTATACAAATAACCAATCACCAAAACAACAAGTAAACTTCCTAAACCAGCCAACTTCCATACCTTGCTTTTCTTCTGCTTTTTCTTCAACTATTAATGTTTAGAAATCCTATCATGCAACTCTTTTACCTTGTGATAGTGCTTTCTCTTATCTTTGTCAGAAAATGAATCATACCTTTTTCTTAATTCTCTATACCTTCTTGTTACATGCTCGAAATTGCCTAAGTGAAGATGTTTTGCTATAATCATTATCTCATCTTCTATCCAATTATTTCCCCTCATTCTTTCAACCATAAACAATCTTTTTTATCCTGTAATCAGCACCTAATCTTTCAAACATATCTACAATATCTTTTTGCCTGTCTTTACTGACCATAACAGCCCCTCTTCCCATTAAGATTATTTCTTTGTTATCTGCTATTCCTTTGTATGTTTTGACAATCTTTTTTTTATCTTTGAAATACCATGATTTCCTTCCATGCAATATCTGGGAAATTCTTGTTTTTATTGCAGGCTTATCAGAAGAGAATTCATAGACAATATACTGCTGCAGGCCTATCCTGCCTGTGGGAAAGACCATGAAGGCATTTGAATATATGACCTTGCCTTCTTCAATCATTTTTTCGATTAATGTATGATCTTTGCCCTTTATTTTCATTCCCTGGTATTCGATATGGATTTTAACCCCGTTTCTCGAGCCGATTGGCAATAATTGATCATTAACCTTGCTGATTATTTTTTCATTAACCTCTTTTTTATTTAGAATTATAAATAAATCCATGTCTGAATGCCGCAAAGAATAATCACCCCTGGCTACAGAGCCGTATAATATGACTATAGCTATCTCTTTTATTTCTATGAATTTGTTTTTCAGTTCTTTTAATGTTTTTTCGAACTTATTCATATTAATCCAATTGCCAGATGAGCTAATTTCTTCAGAGCTTCAAATTTTTCAGAATTTTCTCCCCTATAAGCTACCTTATTTCTTAAGTCTCTATCTACTTGGTCATACAACTCTACAAATTCAGAAGGAAAAATGTTAAAATATTCCTTTACTTTTCTAAACCTGTTTTCATGATTAAAAGAATGCCCTTTTTTTTCTTTGAAGAGTATGTATTCTATAGCATTAATCGAGCAATAGAAATAATTCTGAGCACTTACTACCATATATGCTGTTTTTTTATCTTTATCTGATTCATCCAGCATTTTTTTGCAGAATTCTTCAGCTATTTCAAAATGTGATCTTGCTGCCTGTGCATGTACCTCTCCGTTCATCTGTTTAATCTATTAAACAGTAATGGTATTTAAATGTTTCTGTTTAATTTGTTAAATTAGGAAATAACGAGCCAACCTAACACCTATTTTATATGTCCTGCAGCTGACCACAACCCTTATATACAACCGCACATTACCATTCAATTACTATGGTAATGCAAACACTACAAATACGCCTTACAAAAGGCCTAATAGAAGAAATCCAAAAGCTTGTTGATAAAGATATCTATAGCTCCCTATCTGAAGCAGTTAGAGACGCGGTTAGAAGGCTAGTTCTAGGCAAAGAAGATAAAATAGTAGTACCAGAAGCCAAAGAAACACAGAAAAAGCTCGAAAAAGAGCTCAAACAACAGTTCAAAAAGCCTTCTGGAACAGTAGATTTCTTCCCAGAAGATATGGCCATTAGAAAATCCATATTCAGAAAGTTCATGGCAGTAGCTGAAAAATACAACTTCAAACAGATTGAAACACCCGCCTTTGAAAGCCTTAACTTGTTAACCAGAAAAGAAGGTGAAGAAATAAAGCAGCAAATCTTTGTTTTAGAGAAAAAAGGTGAAGAGGAATTCGGCCTAAGGTTTGACATTACTGTATCTGCTGCCAGGATGTTCATTGAAAAGCAAAGATCTTTACCAAAACCAGTAAAATGGTACTATCTAACAAGGATGTGGCGCTATGAAAGACCACAACAAGGAAGATTAAGAGAATTCTACCAATACGGCACAGAACTATTTGGAAGCTCCAAGCCAGAAGCAGATGCTGAAATTATTTCATTATTGATAGACTCTTTTTTAGCTATAGGTTTAACTGTAAAAGATTTTTTTATTAAAATAAATAACAGAAAACTACTTGAAGGACTATTAAAAGATTTCATTGAAAAAAATAAAGTATTTGAGGTAATAAATATAATTGACAAAAGAAGCAAGATTTCAGAAGAGGAATTCGAAGAGGAATTGAAAAAAATAAAAGTAAATGAAGAAAATATCAATAAAATAAAAACCATTATAGAAATCAAGGACATAAATGAGATAAAAAAATACTGCAAAAACGAACTCTCAAAACAAGGCCTGGAAGAATTGCAATCAATATTAAAGCTATTAAAAACAAAAAAAGAATTTCTAAGAATCGACCTATCAACCGCAAGAGGCCTAGCTTATTACACTGGAACAGTTTTCGAAGCATATGACATAAACGAAAACTATAGAGCCATAGCTGGCGGCGGAAGATATGATAAAATGATAGAGATGTTTAGAGGAGAACCAACGCCTGCTACTGGTTTTGGCATAGGCTATGCAACTCTGTCTTTATTATTAAAAGAAAAAAACCTATCGCCAAAAATTGATTTAGCTCCAGATTACTTTGTAGCTATTGTTAATGATGAAGTCAGAGAAAAAGCCATAGAAATCGCAGATAAATTAAGAAAAAAATCAAAAGTAGAGATTGATCTAATGCAGCGCAACCTAGGAAATCAGTTTAAGTACGCAAACAATATCAAAGCTAAAAAAGTTATAATCATCGGACCAGATGAACTAAAGAAAAATAAAGTAAAGATTAAGGATATGGATTCTGGGAAAGAAGAAACAATAGACATATCTAAACTTTAGTCAAAACAATAACCTCATCATCAACCAACAAAGAATGCTCTGCCTGGCTTACTAATCCGTCTTGTTTCTCAACAAGAGGAGGATACGCCTTTAAAATTCCTAACTGTTTAAACTGATTGAAAGCAAACTTCACCTGAGCTTCTGAAAAATTCTTTGTCAGCCATCTTGTTGTAAAAGGCAACCCCTTATAACCTTCAATCTGTTTTTGAATATTTCTCACAAATCCAATTCTTACTGATTTCTTTCCAAGCAAAGAATAAACAGAAGGCTCACCTTTTTCATGTATTAAGCCTATACCATTAGTAGCAAAAGGCTCAATTGCTATAACTTGTTTCTCTAAAACAACATTATCTTTTGTATCAAAGTTGGGTATTGTAGGGTTTGAATGTACATTATGCTCATCTAAACCATGCCCTGATAAATTCTTTACAGGTTGCAACCCATAATCTGTAATGGTATCTTCAATTGCCTTTCCTATCTCACTTAACTTAACACCAACTTTTACTTTTTCGATAGCTGATTTAAGTGCTTCTTCTGAAGCCTTAACCAACTCTGAATCATTTCCTGATAAATCAACAGTACATGCATTATCCCCAATAAACCCATCAACATGAACACCCACATCTAAGCTAACTAACTGATCAGAAAATACCTTATCGTCATTATCTTCAGGACAGAAATGGGCAGCAATTTCATTCATAGAAATCTGAACAGGAAAAGCAGGCTTTGCCCCTAACTCAAAAATCTTCTCCTCAATCTTATTGCAAACATCCAAAACTTTAGAATCCTTTTTAATCAATTCTTTACCATAAGCTAAGACTTCTGCAGCTATCTTCCCTGCTTTTTTATATTTTTCAACAGTTTCTGAATCCATAAGAGAAAGAATCCTTCCTAATTATATAAACTTAATTATTTTTCAAAGAAAAATATTAAGGTTTAGAAATTTTATTTCTAAAACTTAATTATTTTATCCTAATACAATCCAGATTCCTTGGACAAACAGTTTCTATCCTATTCTGTTTATGTATAGAAGAAGCTAAATCCAAGCACCTAGAATTCTCTCCATGATTAACTACTACTTTTTTAGGTCTTGGCTCACATCTTACTAAGAAATTCATTAATTCATTTCTTCCTGAATGACCTGTAAAACCTTCTATAGTATGAACCTCCATCTTAACAGGACACATCTCCGGCTTAGCAGCTGTCCCAAACATTATCTCCTTTTCTCCTCTCTGCAATCTTCTTCCTAAACTGCCTTCACCCTGATAACAAACAAACACCAAGCTATTCTTAGGATTATCTGACAAATGCTTCAAGTACTCCACCGAAGGCCCGCCAACTAACATACCTGATGTTGCTAATATGATGCATGTGCCTGTTTCCTCAATAACCTGCATCCTCTCTTTTTGGCTTCCTACTTCCTTAAATATCTCAGATAAAAATGGATTTTGATCTTTGTGGAAGATTAACTTTCTAACTGAATTGTTCAGGAATTCAGGATATGCTGTATGAATAGCAGTAATGTCCCACACCATCCCATCAACAAACACCTTAGTATCTTTCAGCTGCCCAGTTCTAACCATGCTCTCGATTAAAACCATTACTTCTTGTGCTCTTCCAGATCCTAAAACAGGAATAAGCACCTTTCCTTTTCTTTTGATAGTATCATCTATTATCTTCCTTAATTGTTCTTCTTGCTCCTCCCTCCTAGGCAGCACATTATCCTTGCCGCCATAAGTACTTTCAATCATCAGAGTTTCTAATCTTGGAAATACAGTAATAGCTGGTTCTAATAATCTTGTTTTTCCAAATTTCATATCTGCTGTGTAAAGCATATTATGCAACCCATTACCAATATGCAAATGCACCATAGAGCTTCCTAAAATATGGCCTGCATTATACAGTGTAATTCTTACATCTGGTGTAACGTCTGTAACTTCGTTATACTCCAAACATACTGTATGTTTAACCATCTCCTTAATATCTTCAGTAGTATATATTGGTTCTTTGCCCTCTGACCTCATAATCTTAACATAATCCAGCATTAACAAAGACATAACATCTCTTGTTGGCTCTGTGCAATAAACAGGCCCTTTATAGCCATACTTAAACAAATAAGGAACAAAACCACAATGGTCCAAGTGACTATGAGAAACAATCACTGCATCTAACTGTTGAATATCAAATTCAGGAGCCTCTAATAAAGGATAAGCATCTTGATCAGAAGCAACATCTACTCCACAATCTAATAAAACCCTGCTTTCAGGTGTTTGTAAAAACAAACATGATCTACCAACTTGTCTTCCTCCACCTAAATAACTTATTCTTATCCATTCGTGTTTCTTTTCTCTAATCCATCCATCATATATTCTATGGCCTATTTTATCCAAAAATTTTCTTCTATAATCAGATTCCTTAAATAATACAGCCCTTATATTCTCTATCAGCTTAGACCTTATAGCAGGCTTCCTCCTTATTAATGGGACCCATAATGTCTTTTTTCTTATATCCCTTAAAAAAGAACCCTGCTTGCCAATAGCCAATCCTGGCTTTTCTGCTTCAATAACAACCATACTTCTATGCGGGTCAAACAATATCTGGTCAATACCTGCTTCTTTATCCACTATCTTCCTGATCTCTTTCTCTGCCTTTTCCATATCCATTGTTATAGAAGGGTCAGGCCTTAACTCAACCCTTTTCTTTATATCATCAACTATCTTTTTGATTAATCCATTATTATCTAAGAAGAACTCCTTGTCCTTCGTATAAAGAACAATATTAGCTCCTTCAAAAGCAACATCACTAATGCTATTCTCTGGTAAGTTCTTTAAGATTTCTTTAGTTATGTCAGCCATTAATATCAACTTCTAAATTTTAAGAATACTTTTTAATGTATAAAATTAAGCCTCAATTTTTATATCCACTGTTTTACTTAAAACCTTCTTAACCCCATCCTTGGTTATACTAACAATATCTATTCCGTTTCCAGAAGCTATATCTCTCTGCACAGCTGCATTTATCGCTTTTGCCCCTAGTTTTATACCTTCATCAATTGTTAAACCTTTTTGATATAATGTTTCCAGAACACCATAAGCCATCACAGATCCTGATCCAGAACCTGTATAGTCGTCAATATTTGTAATGCTGCCATCTGCCCCAATGTCATAAACATGTATTCCTTCATTATCTTTCCCGCCAACCAAAAAGTGAGATATACCTGGTATTATGCTAAATTTCCTTATATTATTATAAACCATTGAAGAAAGCAGATTAACAGCCTCTTTTACAGTAACCTCTCTGTTAGTCCTTAAATCCTTTAATTTCAATTCTGCTTTTAGTAATTTTGTCAATAACTGAACATCTGAAACAGTCCCTGCAACAGTGACAGCTATATTATCGTTTATCTGAACTATCTTTTCATATTTCTTAAAGCTAATTAAATACCCAGAGGTTACTCTTTTATCTGCACAAAGTACAACTCCACCTTTACAAACTAGTGCTACAGTTGTAGTGCCTGTTTTTCTTATATCTTTATCTTCTACCATTCTTATCTTAAGAATTCCTTTAATCTTTGTAGTTAGTAAGTAGTATTTAAACTTTTCGGAAATCCAAAAACCTAAAAGGTTTTTGGGTCATGAAAATTGAAGAAATTTTCATAAATCTAAAAATTCTAAGGATTTTCAGGTCATAAAAACCCAAAGGATTTTTATAAACCTCAAACCTTGTTTGATGGTTTTGGGACAAAATTGGAATTTCCGAAACGGTTTAGGAACCTCAAACACTGTTTGATGGTATTAGGCACAATACTTTGTTCCTAAAACTTTACGGTTTTCCCATTTTAACAGAAACTGACAACACAAAATGTAATCAAATCACAAACTTTATATATCTCCTTATTTTCCAAAAATACAGAAAATATAACCTTCAAAACAAGAAAGGGGGAAAAACAGGTGATTTTTATGTCTAAAAAGCTATTACCTTTGGCTGCTATGGAAAAAATCATAAAGAAAGTCGGGGGATCTGATGTAAGGGTTTCTGACAAGGCAAAATCTGCTTTAAAAGCTGTTATAGAGGAAAAAGCAGAGGAAATTGCAGAAAAAGCATGGCGCCTTGCAACACATGCAGGAAGAAAAACAGTCAAAGAAGGGGATATTAAGTTAGCAGTAAAACAATAATGCAAAATGACAACTAAACTAGTATCTGTAGGTTCATTAAAAAAAGGAAACTATATTGTTATAGAAGGAGCAGCATGTATAGTATCAGACACCCAGGTTTCAAAACCAGGAAAACACGGTCATGCCAAGGTAAGACTAACAGCAACAGGCATAGTTGATGGCAAAAAAAGAGTTGTTGTCATGCCAGGCCATGATATGATTGACTCTCCAATAATAGAGAAAAAAACAGCCCAGGTATTATCCATTAACGGGGATATGGCAAATGTAATGGATAATGAAAGCTATGAAACATTTGATTTGAAAATTCCAGAAGAACTAAAAGCCCAGGTTGCAGAAGGAGCTAATGTTCTATATTGGGTTATATTGGAAGATAAAGTAATGAAACAGGTGCAAGGTAGCTAAAATGGCAAAGTTTCCCGAAGCAGAAGCAAGAAAATTCCATAATGTTTTTGTCTGTAAGAATTGCAAGAGAAAACTAAGAGCACAAAACCTAAAAATTCTTGCTGGCAGAATAACATGCAAAAAATGCGGTGGCCATTCATTCAGGCCGGTAAGAAAGAAATAAAAATGCCTATCTGCATTTTTATAGTTTCAAAAATATTTGAAACAAATAGCAACATTTAAAAACATTAGTTCTTATTTTTAGAGAATGAAAAGAAAAAAGAGTATTTTCATGTATTCTATCTTTACCGTTTTTTTATTTTATGGATCCTATTTCCTCTTTAATAAATACATCAATTTTGATACCCTAAGTGCAATACTTTTTTTGATTATTATTGGCATATTAGTATTAAAAAATAGAAAAAATCTAACTTTACAAAAAATCATTTTTCCTTTACTATATGCTGTACTATGGAGGACAAAATTTGGTTTAAAATTTATGGATAAAGTAGCCAATAAATATAAAGAATTCATTAAACTAGTTGGTTATTGTTTCATCGGTTTTGGTTTTTATGGAATGGTATTAATATCAATCAATTTTATTTCTTTATTATTCAAACTCATAATAACACCAAAAGAAGCTTCCCAAGGCATATCATTGGTCCTTCCATTAACTAATATACCTGGTATTGGTTACCTGTCTTTTTGGCATTTCCTTATCTCCATATTTGTAATTGTTTTAATACATGAATTTGCACATGGTATAATGGCTCGTGCACATAATGTACCAATCAAGTCAAGTGGTATTGGCATTTTCAGTTTAGTAGTGCCAATATTTCCAGTTGCTTTTGTAGAACCTGATGAAAAAAAATTAGAGAAAGAGGACGATGTAGTGCAATATTCAGTTTTTGCTGCTGGACCTATGATAAACATCTCCCTTGCATTCATTATATTGCTTGCCCTTCCTTATGTTGTAAATCCTCTTGAATCAGCCCCATTCGAGGAAACAATAACTTACCCAATAGGTATGTCTTATACAGAGCTTACTGCTAATTACTCTGCTGAAAAACAAGGAATGCTTCCAGGAGAAATAATCAATAAAGTAAATGGAAAAGAAACATTAGAGTACGAATCATTTGTAAATGAGTTAAGTGGTGTAAAACCAGGTCAAACAATCACCATTAATACCCTAAATAATACCTACACGCTAACAACTATGGCTGATCCGAATAACCCATCAAAAGGGCTTATAGGAATCGGAGGAAAATTTCAGAACGAAAGAAGAATAAAAAAAGAATTTGAAAACATTAAAGCTCCCTATTACTGGGTAAAAGGACTAATTAGATGGTTATTCCTCCTAAACTTCTTCATTGGACTAATAAACCTGCTGCCATTAATGATAACTGATGGGGGTAGAATGTTAAAAGTAGCCTTAAACAAACTAATAATCAATAAAAAGAAAGCTAATAAAATTTGGACATACGTGGGAATGATTTTTATTTTTACATTATTATTTGCGTTAGCTGTAAGCTATGGTCTGAAGCTGTTATCTTTGTTTGGAGTAAGTTAAATCCAACTCCCTAGCAGCCTTAACAACATCTAACCTTTTAACAACCGTATTAGAAGGAGCATCTAAAACAAGCTTAGGATTTTTATCAATCTCCTCACGAATCTTCTTCATAACATCAATAAAATTATCCAAAGTTTCTTTGCTTTCTGTTTCATTCGGCTCTATCATCATAGCACCATGAACAATCAAAGGGAAATAAACAGTCATCGGATGTATTCCATAATCAAGCAACCTTTTAGCAATATCCAATGTAGTTACATTATTAGGCAAGCCTTCATCTGAAAGAACAAATTCATGCTTGCATAAGCTATCATAAGGCAGCTTGTAATATTTTTTTAACTTTTCTTTTAAATAATTTGCATTCAAAACAGCATTCTCGCTAACCTTTCTTAACCCTTCTGCACCTATTGCCCTTATATAGGCAAATGCCTTAACCATTACATTAAAATTTCCATAAAAAGCCTTTACCTTTCCAATGGACTTAGAATTATTTGCAAATTCATAAATATCATCATTTAAAACAATAGTTGGGTTAGGCAGAAATTTTACTAATTCTTTCTTAACACCAACTGGACCAGAACCAGGCCCCCCTCCACCATTAGGCGTAGAAAAAGTTTTATGTAAATTCAAATGTAAAACATCAATTCCCATGTCACCTGGCTTTACTACACCCAATAAAGCATTCATATTTGCCCCGTCCATATACACCAAACTTCCATTTTCATGAATAAGCTTTGTTATCTCTAAAATCTCTTCCTCAAATATCCCTAAAGTATTCGGAATAGTAAGCATAACAGCAGCAACATCCTTATCTAAAACCTTTTTCAACTCATCAATATCTACCTGCCCTTTTGAATTACTTTTAATCTGCACAGTTTCAAACCCACACATACTAGAACTTGCAGGATTCGTTCCATGAGAGCTGTCAGGAGTTATTATCTTTGTTCTTTTCTCATCCTTCTCCTCAAAATAAGCCTTTATCATCATTAGCCCGGTTAACTCACCATGAGCACCAGCAGCAGGCTGCAAAGTAAAAGCATCCATTCCACAAATCTCACAAAGCATCCTTTCTAGATGATACATCAGCTCTAAACACCCTTGATTGTATGGCTGCAGAGGATGGCATTCTGTAAAGCCTTCTAACTTAGCAACATCCTCATTGACTTTAGGATTATACTTCATAGTGCAGCTGCCCAAAGGGTAAAAGCCATTATCAACTCCAAAATTTCTTCTGGACAAAGCAGTATAATGCCTAATAACATCAATCTCGGAAACCTCTGGAAGCTCAAGATCTCCCCTAACTAAATCTTTGCCTAACAAATTCTTCTTCTCAGGAACATCCAACCCAGGTAAACCTACTCCTATTCTTTCCTTCTTGCTTTTTTCAAAAATTAACTGCATCCTTCAACAACCTCCACCAGTCTATCAATCTCTTCTCTCGTATTTAACTCAGTAACACAAAACAATAAACAATTCTCAAGCTCAGGATAATATTTAATTAACTCTAACCCTCCAATTATCCCATCCTTCAACAATTCTTCATTAACCTTTTTAGCATCCTTCACTCTAATAACAAATTCATTGTAAAATGGTTTATTAAAAACAAGTTCACATCCAATCTTATTTAACCCATCTGCTAAATAATTAGCTTTCTGCAAACATAGCTCACCAACTTGCCTTAAACCATTCTTTCCTAAACTAGCTAGATAAACAGTAGCAGCCAAAGCACATAAAGCCTCGTTTGAACAGATGTTAGAGCTTGCCTTCTCTCTCCTAATATGCTGTTCCCTGGCCTGTAAATTAAGAATATAACCTCTCTTCCCATCTTTATCAAAAGTTGCTCCGACTATCCTCCCAGGCATCTGACGGACATATTCTTTTTTTGTAGCTATTATCCCAAGATAAGGCCCTCCAAAATTAACAGCATTGCCAAAACCCTGCCCCTCACCAACAACAATATCCACATTAAAAGAGCCAGGACTTTTCAAAACACCCAATGAAGTTGGCTCAACAACACAAACATTCAATAAAGCATTATTAGAATGCACAATCTTTTCAATTTCCTCTAAATCCTCAATACATCCAAAAAAATTAGGAGTTTGTATTAAAAGACAAGCTGTTTTTTCAGAAATCTTTTCCTCTAATTCAGCAACAGATGTTACACCATTTTCAAAATTAATCTCAACCAAAGAAAAACCATGGGCATCACAATAAGTCTTAACAACTTCCTTATAATCAGGATGAACTGCTTTTGAAATCAGAATCTCATTCCTCTTTGTAATATTAACAGCCATTATACAGCTCTCAGCCAAAGCACTAGCACCATCATACATCGAAGCATTTGCAACATCCATTCCAGTTAATGAACATATCATTGTTTGGTATTCATAAATAGCCTGTAAAATACCTTGGGAAATCTCAGCCTGGTACGGCGTATAAGCTGTATAAAATTCACTTCTGCCAACAATATGGCCAACAACAGAAGGAATAAAATGCTTATATGCTCCTGCCCCTAGAAAATAAGAGAAATTTATTTTGTTTTTATTACTTATCTTTCTTAGTAAGTCTTTAACCTCCAGTTCAGAAAGCTCTTTTGGAATCTTCAAGTTATCTTTCAATAATAACCCAGAAGGAATATCCTTAAACAGATCAGAAATCTTCTTTGCTTTAACACCTTTAAGCATTATTTTTCTATCTTCATCTGTGTTAGGAATAAAATCCATTCTCTCACCTTACCACCCCTTTTAAAAATGCTCAATGCTTCTCTGTCTTTGTAAAATTCTCATAATCCTCTGCCGACATTAAGCCATCTAACTGACCCTTATCCTCTAACTTCACCCTAGCTATCCATCCCTCGCCATAAGGCTCTTTATTGATAGTCTCAGGATTGTCCTTTAGTTTCTCATTCACCTCAACAACCTCTCCTGAAACAGGACTAAAAACATCAGAAACAGATTTTACACTCTCAATAACCGCTAATTGTTTATTCTGTTCTACTTTTTTACCTTTCTCAGGCAGCTCAACAAAAACAATATCTGTCAATTGTTGTTGGGCAAAATCAGTAACTCCAACTACTGCAATGTCACCATCCACCTTAACCCATTCATGCTCTTTTGAGTATTTAAGATCTGTTGGAGTTTCCATAAACTATGCACCTCACAAAAATTATTTTTTATATCTCTTCTCTATAAATGATTTTGGCACTATTTTTGCTTTGAAATGTTTATTCCTTATTAATATTTCTATTTCTTCTCCTTCTTTTGCATATTCTGCATTAACATATGCCATACCAATTGATTTCTTTAAAGTTGGAGAAAAAGTTCCGGATGTGACATGTCCTATATCACGATGCTCCTTGCTAATTGGGTAATTGTGCCTTGCTATGGCTCTATCAACCATCTCAAATGCAACCAATTTTCTTTTAATATTACCAACCTGTTTTAATAATACATCCTTCCCAATAAAATCCGCTTTGTCAAACTTCACTGCCCACCCCATTCCAGCTTCTAGTGGTGTAGTTGTATTATCAATATCCTTACCATATAATCTAAGGCATGCCTCTAACCTTAATGTACCCCTTGCTCCTAAACCCACAGGCTTCAACCCTTCTTCTCCACCAACCTCCAATAATTTAGTCCATATATGCATTGCTTCTTCTGGCTTGATATATAATTCGAAACCATCCTCACCAGTATAACCTGTCCTTGATATCAATGCCTTTGTATTATCTATATTACCATAAACAAACCTAAAAAATCTAAGTTTGCTTAAATCTATATCTGTTAATTTTTGTAAGATTTTTTCAGATTTAGGTCCTTGTATTGCGAGTTCTGCAGTATCATCACTTACATCTTTAAGCTCAATATCAAAACCCTCATTAACCTTTTTTATCCAAACGAAATCTTTATCACTATTTGACGCATTCACTACCAATAAAAAATGCTCTGGTTTAATCATATAAACAAAAAGATCATCAACAATAGTTCCATTTTCATAACACATCGGTGTATATAGCCCCTTGCCAACTTCTAATTTAGATATATCATTAGTAATCAAGTATTGGATGAATTTAAAAGAATCTTTGCCTGATATCTCAAATTCACCCATATGAGAAATATCAAATAATCCTGCATTTTTTCTTGTGTTTATATGCTCATCTATAATATTAGTATATTGAAGAGGCACCAAACAGCCACCAAATTCAACTATCCTAGCACCTAGTTTAATGTGTATATCATATAATGGTGTTCTTTTTAATTCCCCCATTCTAAATACTTTTTTAGCAGAGATTTAAAAATATTATGGTTATCAATAACATATATCGTTCATAAAAGATAGATTTAAATAATATACTTCCATAAAATAAAAATATGGCAATAGAGCAGATACTTCTAAATCTATGGGCTGCTTTTTTAGAAATCCTTAGATCAATATTCCACGACCTTTCTATATTATGGTTTCTCGGCCCAATACTGCTATTCTGGCTTCTTCTTGAAGTTTACTTCAGCAGATACAAAAAGGAAGAGCTAGGCTGGAATACCGCCTTGGGCAATGGATTAAGTGTATTCTGGATCTTAATCATTTCTATAAAATATCTCTTTGAAAACGGTATGGAAAAGTTTGAATGGCCAAAATTCATTGCTTTAGTTTTAATCCTGTTCTATGCAATTTTTATAATAATTAACTCATTCGAACACAAACTAAATGCAAAAGTATCTTTTTTATTAGCTTCTCCTACAATAGTGTATTACCTTTCTGGGATTGCTATCTTATGGACTTTCGGAGGTTTAAAGATAACTATCTGGGTATTAATAGATTTAATATTATGTTATGGCTTGGTCTTATTATTCGAATTGCTCTTAAAAAAATTAATAAAAGGTAAAGGCAGTGACATTGACCTTGGAAAAGAAACAGATTTTGACAAAGGCGGATTAGGCGGTGGAGAATTAAGTGGTACAGGTGGCAATCTAGGCGGTCTCTAAAGCGCTTGAACCATTCTTTTTTTCCAAAACCTCTTTAACCCTCATATCACCAACTGGCTGTGCTTCCTGCCCTAAGGAATAATATATCTTCTCAACCACATTCCCCCATGAAAAATTACCATTCTCTTTTATTACCTTATTGACCTTAAATTCCCCTAACTCAGTTCCTTTCTTCAAATGATAATAAATAACCCTCATAGTAACAGCAGGAAATATTCCCTTATACTGCCTGTAAATATCATAACCATACCCCTCCTTAAGAAAAAAAAGAAGTTCTACTATATTCTGCCTTATCTGTGATTTAACTGGTCTCCCCCTCGCCATAAAACAAGTAAGTCCATAGCATTTAAATATGTTTTGTCATTATTTTTCTGAAGTAAAAAATAAAATAGTAAGCGACACAAATTGTTGGTAATAAACATGTCGCTTACTAGTTTAGAAAAAGACACATTTTACCAATAATTAATGTCATTTTCTAAAAGAAAAAGATTTATAAGTTAAATAACATTTATTAGTTACTATGGCTTTTAAAGTATCTAAATTAAAGAAAATAATATTAGGAATAGCAATTACTATTTTACTTGCATTCTTCTTGGGGCACACAACAAGCACATTCTATGAAGAACCAGATATTGAAGATTTCTGCAAAGACATCAAACGAGAGGTAACTGTTGAATCATGCGAAGACTATGAATACGAACCAGAATACACAAGAGAAATTCCAAGACCCATGCCCATAGAAAAAACAGGGTATTGCAATTGCTATGAGATAGATAAAAAAGGTAATAAACAATGTACTGCACTCAATCCTGAATATGACAAATGCTCAAACCAATACCAAGAATCCAGAGAATCCCACAATAGAGCCTCTTTCATGATACTAATAGTCCTAGGATTAATCTCAGTAATTATTGGAGGATTATTCCTAAAAAAAGAAGCTGTTGGCTCTGGAATAATGGGTGGCGGAGTATTGACTATGATCTACGCTTCTATGAGATACTGGGATTCTATACAAGACTACGCAAGGCTCCTAATCCTAGGTATTGCCTTAGTTATCCTAATCTGGATAGGCTACAAAAAACTAAAGGATTAAATATTCTTATCTTTTCCTTATATCTATGAAATATATATTCCTATTATCTAAGGAAAATATAAAATTAGCAGAAGAGGAAGCTCTATCTTTATTAAATGTTAAGAAATCCAAATTAATCAATAATTTATTAATTTTGGATGTGGGTGATATAAAATCAGCAGATAGATTGGCTTACACAAGAAAGATTTACCAATTCTTATTTGAAACAAAAAGAGAGAACCTAATTCGGGATATTAAAAACTTTAATTGGCAATCTATCTACAAAAACAATTTCTGTGTGAGAATTCACAAACTCGACAGTTTGGAGGCTGGCGGGGGTGAATTAAATTTGCGAAGCAAATTTATGGCTTCTAACAGGGGGGCGGGAATTAGTGAAAAAAACTTAGCCTCATACATATGGAAAAAACTAAAACTTTTGAATCCGAAGGATTCTAAAGGTTTTGAAAATCAAAGAGTTTCAAAGCCCAGGAAAACAAAGTTTTCCGCTGGGTTAGGAAATTCGAAGAATTTCCAAAGCACCCCAAAAGTCAACCTAAAAAATCCTAAAACACCAATAGAATTCTTAATAACAAAAAATAAAATATATGCTGTAAAACTAATAAAAGAATTAAAACACAATTTTGAATCGAGAAAAGCCCACAAAAGACCACAACTACACCCTACTGCATTACATCCAAAACTAGCAAGATGCTTAATAAATCTCACTGGTGCAGAAAAAGAAATAATGGACCCTTTCTGCGGAGCAGGAGGCATCTTAATTGAAGCTGGCTTAATGAATCTAAGGCCAGTAGGATATGACTTGTATAAAGATATGATTAACAGAGCAAAAATTAACCTTGAACATTATAAGATTAAAAATTATAGATTAATCAATGATGATGCACTAAAAATAAAGAAAAAGTATGACTATATTGCAACTGATTTGCCTTATGGCCTAAATACTTCAATATGGGTAAAAAAAGGTAGTAAAAATAAGAAAATACCCTTAAAACAAACAAATAAAAGAGAGAAATTAGAAAACCTTGAGGATTTCTATTTAGGGTTTCTCAAAAACCTTAAAAGGATCATGAAAAAGAGAGCAGTAGTTATCTTCCCTCACTACGTAGATTATAAGAAATTGATAAAAAAAGCCAACCTAGAACTTGAAAAAGAATTCTCTCAGTATATACATGGAAGTTTAACTAGGAAAATTATTGTGTTATAATAAAAAGGTTTAAATTAAATAAAAAATAATGGGGACATATGAAATATATTGAAAAACAACAATTAATTGACTATTGGAGAAAATCTGGAACAATAACAGATGAAAGACTATTAAAGGCCTTTCAAGAAGTCCCAAGAGAATTATTCATAACAAAAGGTTTTGAAGAACAAACATATGTAGATCATCCATCGCCAATAGGCTATAAGCAGACTATTTCTCAGCCAACAACAGTAATGCTTATGACTCAGGCTCTAGAACTTAAAGAAGGGCAAAAGGTTTTAGAGGTAGGAGCAGGCTCAGGATGGCAGGCAGCACTTATTGGAAAGATTGTTGGAAATAAAGGGAAGGTTATTACAACAGAGATTATTCCTGAGTTAACAGAGTTTGCTAAAAATAACATAAGCAAAGCAAAAATAAAGAATGTTGAGGTAATAAACTATGACGGTTCACAGGGATATAAAAAAGAATCTCCTTTTCAAAGAATAATAATTACAGCAGCATGCCCAAAAATCCCCCCTCCGCTTATTGAGCAGCTAGACAACAATGGAATATTAGTTGCTCCAGTTGGTTCTTTAGTTTTTGGCCAGAATATGATAAAACTAAGAAAAACAAGCTCAGGAATAGAGAAAGAATCACTAGGCTCTTTTGTTTTTGTTCCTTTGAAAGGGAAGTATGGATACTAGAAGATATCTCCTAAAATATTTCTAAAAGAAAACCTTTTCTTTATCAATAACCTCCTTAACTTCTTTTCTATTAACTCACTATTCTCAAACTCTCTTTCTTTTCTTTTAAATTTAGTAGTATGATGATAACTTCTATTATTCTTCCTTGTAAACTTGTGTTTTTTGTGGAGCATCTCATGATACATTACATAATCCAGCATCTCCCTATCTACATCTCCTAAAACCCTGCTTATCATTATTGTATCCGAACCATATTCATATGAACCAAGCTTTGACAACGAAGCATTTCCCCAGATTAGATTTGTCTTCTCCAATAAATCATAAAAATATCTTGAATTTATCCTTTCAAAAGATTCCTCTAAAATAGGATCGATATCTGTTTTAGGGGCAGCAATATGTATCTTCTTCATAAAAATATTATAGAGCTCAATATTCTGGGTATTCATCCTCAATGGCTTTAACTTTTTCTTAAAAAGTTTCAACAATAACTCCTGAATCAAGCCAATCTGTATCTCTTTACTAACTGTTTTCCATTTTTTAGAAAGATTCAGTTGTATATGATCATTCCTTAACTTAATATTTGCCCTGTAAGGCTTGAATTTACCGGAATATTTTAAAGAATAAGAATATGAAAATTCATTATATAATTCATCAATGGCATTTTTTAGCATAGAAAAGAGGATTATTATGTGATTAATAAATCTTATTGTATATAAAGTTTATAACTTTATATGTCCTAAGAAAAACCTAATGTTTTTCTGGGACACAAAAAATCGCTTTGCGATTTTTTCGTGCTTAAAAAAATCATTTATGATTTTTTTATTGAACCTCATACCTAAGAATAGCAGCAACCTTTCCAATCTCCCTAAGCTGAACACCTTCTCTTGTCTCTGTTGATATCAATTTAACCTCTGTCCCCATCAGCTTTGCTTCTTCCTCAAACTTTTCTATCTTCTCATCTTTTAAATCATCAGACAATAACAAGATATCTACAACCCCATTCTTTAAATTCTGTATTACCTCTTTCTCACCATAACCTACCATCCCTGGCTTTTTAGCTAGTAAATCAAAAAACCTCCCCATTATCTTCTTCTCTTCCATTATCTCTTCCTTTGCCAGAACATCTTCGGATTTATCCACTAATTCTTGCAACCCAAAATCGCCAGTATAACCTAGATCCTTTATAGCTATTACTTTTTTTCTTAACTCATTCGTTATATAACCACCTTCAACAAAGTCATACTTTGTAGGACCTGGCCCTCCAACAATAATTCCTTTAAGATTTTTATTTCCCAAAAACTGGTTTTTAACATATTCTGCAACCTTTTTGTAATGGTCTTTTGCTGCTCCCTCTCTTATTCGTGCGAAACGGGCAGCACTTTGTCCCCCAGCTTTAAATTTCCCAGGAACCTGTGAATGGGTTTTTTGCAAAGGAACTATGGTTTTTCCTTTCAAATAAGCAATATTTGCGTCTCTTCTATCCATAACAACTAACCCATATACCTCTTTAGTCTCAAGCATATCCTGCAATAAATCTAACACAAAGGTCTTATCACACCTATAAATTCTTGTTTTCAATGGAATTGGAGGTTCAACACTCCAAACTTCGAAATCCTGTTTGCCTTCCTGTGCAGCAATATTACCAGAAAAAACCGCTAACCCATTTTCAGGTGTTTTTTTAAACAACCTTAAATGCTGAATCATCTTCTCTAAAGCATCAATAACATTCTTCCTGGTAATAGCATCTTTTATGTTTGTTGCTGTACCGCTTTCCTGAGCTAAATGCTGGATTATCTTAGTAAGTTCATAACCTTGAGGGATATAAACAGAAACAAGGTTGGTATGCCTACCCCTATAACTACTTAAATCTTTGATAAACTTCTTCAATTTATGTTTTTGTTGCTCTGTTAATGCCATAGTCCTAAGAGTATAGAAACTATTTATAAAAGTTTGCTTCATCATAGAAAAATTTTTAAAAGAACTCAAGTTTCAGATAGATTTAAATAGGGTAAATAAATCCTAGACTATGGGGCTTTGCCTTATAGTACGGGACTATCCAAAAGATAGCGTAATGCTATGGGGTAGCTTGGACTAATAACCTTCCAAAAGTTTATTAGGAGCAAATTATCCTTTCTGGTTTGGGACCAGACGACCCCGGTTCAAATCCGGGTAGCCCCATGTTTATATTAAACTTAATAAAAAGGAGAGAATAATTAACATAAAATGGCAGAGATAGAAAAATACGGTTCTGTAAAGAGATTTGGTTCTAGATATGGAAGAAAGCTAAAAGAAAGATTTGGCAAAATAGAGACAGAACAAAGGAAAAAACAGAAATGTCCTTATTGTTCTGCCCTCAAGGTTAAAAGACTAGCCCTGGGGATATGGGAATGCAGGAAATGCAAAGCAAAGTTTACAGGTAAGGCATACTCTGTCAGCAAGAAAATAATTGCAAAAGAAGAACCAGTTGAAACAAAAGAGGTATCCTAAAATGGTTGAATACAAATGTTTTGAATGTAATAAAAAGGTAAGCCAGACTTATTTAAGGAAAAAGGTCAGGTGCCCTTATTGTGGAAGCAAAATACTATTCAAGCCAAGGTCTGTTATAACAAAGGTAAAGGCAAGGTAAAAATGGCTGAAATATCAAAAGAAACAGAGCAAAAAATAGCCCAATTACAGATGCATGAACAAAGTTTACAAAATATATTAATGCAAAAACAGCAATTTCAAGCACAATTAATCGAAACAGAATCTGCTTTAAAGGAGTTAGAGGCAACAAAAGAAGCCTATAAGATAATAGGAAATATAATGGTAGCATCAAAGAAAGAGGATTTAAAAAAAGACCTGGAATCAAAAAAAGAAACTGTCACTCTAAGGATAAAAATGCTGGAAAAACAGGAAAACCAAATAAAAGAAAAAGCAAAAAAAATACAGGAAGAAGTCTCAAAGAAAATAAAAGAATAAATAAAATGAGTTCTGGTAAAAAATCAGCAGAAGACAGAATAGCAACAGAAGAAGCAATAAACACATTACAAGAATTAGAAGAAGATTCTAGTATACCAAAGAATGTTAAAACTAAGATTCAACATATCATTGATATACTAAAAGAAGATGCAGAACTTGCCATTAAGATCAACAAGGCCTTAAACGAGCTTGATGATATCTCTAATGACCCCAATCTTGAGCAATTTACAAGAACACAGATATGGAATATTGTTTCTATTTTAGAAAAAATTAATCACTAATCAAAAGATTTTCTTTCTCTAGATATTCTTCCTTTGTTATTTTTCCGGTTATATACTGGATCTGCAATTCCTTTAACGGTGTGTCAATATCCTTAACACTTATTATTACAGCGCTACCAAAAACATCACCTACTCCAGTTGGTTCTTCCTTTATTTTTTCAACATAAGATTTTCCCCAATTCATAGTAATTGTTCCTATAACCAATGCAAAAACCACTAGCAGCATAGTAGCTACTAAGGGAGAAAGTGCTTTCTTGGTTCTAAATAATTTAATGTATTCTCTCATTTTTTTACATTTTCTTTCTGTAGCAAAAGAACATAGATAAATAATGTTATAATCACAGTTTCTAGTACTGGAAAAATTAGTTTAGATACAGTAATCAAATTAGCCATATGCAATACAGTTATGATCTCTTCCATAACATAAACCAACAACGCAGCAAATAAAAATTTCCATGGATCGATATATGTTTTCTTATTTGGCGTTTTAAATAATTTTAAGAACAATAATATCACTATAATTACAAGTGCTAGATTATAGTAAGGAGCTACCATGCCAAAACAATAACCTAATCCTAATTCCTGAACCATTTTATCTTCCTTTATGAATATTGATCTGTTGAACCAAAGCCACTATAAGCAAAGCCAGAATAATTGTTGGAATAATATGTGTTAAATAAGGGCTTTCAAATATATTAAACGCTCTTAAAGCACCCAGAATTTGCTGGATACCAAAGAAAACTAATGCGATTATAAGCATTACCCATGCTTTTAGTTCCTTTTTACTATGGGAAATCCTTATTAGGCTTATACCTATCACTCCTGCAATAACAGCTAAAACAAGATTAGCAATTTTTAATATTCCTTCTATAAGCTGCAATTTAACCTCTTTCTATATTAATCTTGATTCAAGTTATATAAAAACTTTGTGCTTTGAGTAATGCCTAAAAACAGAACTTCCTAAACCTTTTTTCTAAACTCAAAAAAATCATTTGGATTTTTAGGACACAAAAAATCGCAGAGCGATTTTTTCGTGCGTTTTAAAATGCTTTGTATTTCAAAAAGTTTTATAAATCCAACATTATTGGCAATCCTTATGGTAGGTAAACAAAGAGTCAAGAGAGGAAAAAAGCAGGGGGAAGCACAGCTTATTGAAAGAAAAAAGCTTACGGCTAGTGAGAAAATTAAAGAGTTAGAAGAAGAAATCAGCAAAACAAAATACAACAAGCGCACACAGCACGCCATTGGTCTGATGAAAGCAAAGCTTGCTGTACTAAAAGAAAGAGCTGTGCAAAGAGCTTCTGCAGGCAAGGCTAAAGGAGATGATAGGTTTGCTGTAAGAAAAACCGGCGATGCCACTGCTGTTTTGCTGGGCTTTCCATCTGTAGGAAAATCCACTTTACTAAATTCCCTTACAAACGCTAAATCCGATACTGCAGAGTATGCATTTACTACATTAAGTGCTGTCCCAGGACTAATGAAATACAAGTTTGCAAAGATACAAATAATAGATGTTCCCGGCATTGTAACAGGAGCTGCTTCTGGCAAAGGGAGAGGAAAAGAAGTATTAGGAATACTGAGAAATGCTGATTTAATATTAATATTGGTTGAGGCCTTGTACCCTGAACATTACAATGCAATGTTAAAAGAGATATATGAAACAGGGATAAGGATTAACCAACGCATCCCATACGTAAAAATTACCAAAAAAGAAAGAGGCGGCATAACTGTAGGCTCAACAGTAATGCTCACTAAGATTGAGGACAAAACAATAATTGATATAGCAAGAGAGATGCGGCTTAATAACGCAGATATATTAATAAGAGAGAATATAGACGCTGATCAGCTTATTGATGTTATTGAAAAAAACAAAGTGTATACAAAAGCACTAACAATTATTACAAAAATTGACCTTATAGATAAAGAAAAGCTTAAAGAATTAAAAAAAGATGTAAGGCCAGATGTAGCTGTTTCTGCCGAGAATAACCTAGGAATTAAGGAATTGAAAGAAGCAATATATCAAAAGATGAAATTTATGAGAATATTCCTAAAAGAAGTTAACAAAAAGCCAGACATGGAAGAGCCTTTAATAATGTTTAAAGGAAGTACAATAAGGGATGTTTGTTTGAAATTGCACAAGGACTTTGTGGATAAATTTAAGTTTGCAAGAGTATGGGGCAGTTCTGCTAAGTTTGATGGGCAGGCGTTTAGAAAGCTGGACAGAGAGCTTCTAGATAAAGATATTCTTGAACTGCATATAGGATAGGTTTATAAAGCAAAACATATTTTTCTATAACATGGCAAAGAAAAAACAAGAAGCGGAACAAAAACCAAATGTTAATGTAAGCAAAGAAGAGCAGATTGGCTTCCATAAAGGATCTTTATCAACACTAGCAAAAGAAAGGGAAGAGATGCTCAAGATTCTTCAGATAGTAGAACAGTTAATGCAGATGCACATCAAAGGATTAAAGGACCTTGGAGTTGACCTGGAAGCAGCTGCAAGAGAAGCCCAAAAAAGCACAGAAAAGAAGCAAAAAAAACCATCTAAAGCAATTGATGAGATGTTAAGGTAAGTTTTTTATACGACTCAAATACGGAGTATTCGAGGAATTTAAAAATACCAAAATTTTTAAATGAGTAGCTTCTTCTTTATGATCATGACACATGATGTAGTCAGCATAGGCAATCCATTAATGGATGTCCTAATCGATGTAGAAGAGGGATTTCTAAAAGAATTAGGTTTAGTAAAAGGGAATATGCACTTACTAAATGAAGAAGAAATAGCAAAAATAGAGGACAAACTTGACAGAAACAAGATAAAATTAGCTCCTGGTGGTTCTGAAGCAAACACATTAACTGCCTTATCAATGTTAGGCCACAGGGTTGTATATTTCGGAAAAGTTGGAAAAGATGATCATGGAGAAAATTACCATAACAAGCTTATTGAAAATGGAATCCTATCAAAAGTGATAAAAGTTGATGGTATGACTGGAAGAGCCATCACATTTATAACACCAGACTCAGAAAGAACCTTCGCAACCCATTTAGGTGTTGCAACAATGCTTGAAGATAATGAAGTAAATGAAGCAGACATAATGGAAGCTAAATTTCTTCATATAACTGGCTATATCTTTTGTGCAGAAAGCACAAAAAGAGCCACAATGCAGGCATTAGATATTGCAAAAAACAATAATGTCAAGATATGTCTTGACTTAGCAGATTCAAATGTTGTCAAAGCAAACAAAAAACTCCTTAGCTCAATAATTAAAGAATATGTGGATATTGTAATTGCAAACGAGACAGAAGCAAAAGAATTCACAGGTGAAGAGCCAGAGCAGGCAATAAACATATTATCAGAAATATCAAATATAGCAATCATAAAGATTGGAGAAAAAGGATCCCTAATAAAACAGAAAGACAACCTAATAAGAATAAAGGGATTCAAAGCAAATGCGGTAGATACAACAGGAGCAGGAGATATATACACAGCAGGACTCTTATATGGCCTCCTGAATAATCTTGATCTGGAAACATCGGGAAAAATAGCCTCATTCATAGCATCAAAAGTTGTTGAAGTAAAAGGAGCAAGACTCGACAAAATGCCAATTGAAGAAATTAACAAACTACTACAAAATGCTGGTTAGAGAAAATATAAAAAACATCAAAAAGGATTTACCCTCTCATGTTAAATTAGTAGCTGCAACAAAAACACGTTCTATAGAAGAGATAAAACAAGCAATAGAAGCAGGAATTAAAATTATAGGAGAGAATTACGTTCAGGAAGCAGAGGAGAAATTTAAGGAGCTTAAGGGGAGGGTAAAATTTCATTGTATTGGCCATATACAAACAAACAAAACAAAAAAAGCAGTTGAAATATTTGATATGATTGAAACAGTTGATTCATTAAAACTAGCTAAAGAAATAGACAAAAGATGTAAAAATGCCAATAAAACTATGCCAATTCTCATTGAAGTAAACATTGGTAAAGAGCCAAATAAATCTGGATGTATGCCAGAAGAAGTTGAACCTCTACTTAAAAAAATGTCAACTCTGACAAATATTAAAGTTAAAGGCCTAATGACAATGGCCCCTTATTTTGACAATCCTGAAAAAGACAGGCCTTATTTCAAGAAAACAAAAGAATTATTTGATAAAATAAGCTCATCAAACATACCAAACACAGATATGGAAATATTATCAATGGGAATGTCCGATTCTTATAAAATAGCAATCAAAGAAGGTGCTAATATGGTAAGGGTAGGAACTAAAATTTTCGGAAATAGGAAATGATTATGAACGCAGTAATTATCTTGGGTTTAATTGCAGGAACATTAACAACAATAGCTTTTCTTCCGCAGGTTATTAAAACCTTAAAGCTAAAAGAAACCAAAGACATATCGTTGTGGATGTACATTATATTATGCGCTGGTATCTTCTCATGGCTGGTTTATGGGCTGTTTATCAAAGATATGCCAATAATTATTGCGAATAGTATTACCCTAATTCTTGCTTCTATACTATTATTCTCTAAGCTAAGATATGGTTAAAAAAATAAAAAAAAGAACCGGGATATTTCAGAAATTATTCAAAAACATTGGGGGTGTTTTTAAAAGCATATCCCAGTTCCTTAAATAAACATGATATTAAATCTCTTCTTTCACATCAGCAGTCACAACCATTGTCAGCGTTGTTTGAATTGCCTGCTCTTTCCTAAATTTAATAATAAAATCATTAAACTCCTCAACACCACTAAATTTTAATTTCAACAATAAATCATACTCTCCGGTTATACCGAAAAATTCCTTCACATGCTTATTGCCAACAAGCTTGTCAAGCACAGCCGAAGGCTTTGTTTTTATCAGCATAAAAACAATAAAGCCCTCCCCCACCGCTTTATTGTTCAGCTTTAATGTAAATTTCTCAATAATCTCTTTTTCCTTTAACTTTAATATTCTCTGATGAACTGTACTTGGCCTTAGTTTTGTTTTCTTTGCAACATCCCTAATCGGTAATCTTGAATTTTCCTTCAGGACGCCGATAATAGCGAGGTCTTTGTCATCAATTTGCATCACTAATCTTATTATTACATTGTCCAACTTATATTTAAATCTTTCGTTATTTGTCCATAAAAATCAATAAAAATTGGACAAATTAAATAAAAATATAAGAAAAATATATAAATAGTCCTGCATTAGGATTTCAAGGTGATACAATGAATGAACAAAAAAACTACAAGATCAAAGATTTAAGTCTAGCTGAATTCGGAAGAAAAGAAATAGAAATTGCACAAAAAGAAATGCCTGGATTGATAGCAACAAGAAAAAAATATGGATCAAAGAAACCTTTGAAAGGTGCAAGAATTACAGGAAGCCTTCATATGACAATTCAAACTGCTGTTCTTATAGAAACTTTAGTAGAGCTAGGGGCAGAAGTAAGATGGGCCTCATGCAATATTTTCTCAACACAGGATCATGCAGCTGCTGCAATAGCTAAAGCAGGTGTGCCAGTGTTTGCATGGAAAGGAGAAACACTAAAAGATTATTGGTGGTGCACTGAAAAAGCCCTTAATTTTGGAAATGGAAAAGGCCCTAATTTAATTGTTGACGATGGTGGAGACGCTACACTAATGATTCATAAAGGGGTTGAAACAGAAAAAGACCCCTCTGTTCTGGAAAAAGATTACAGCAAAGAAGGGGAAGATTTTAGAGAGCTTATGGCATGTTTAAAAGATATCCACAATAAAGATAAAGAAAGATGGACAAGAGTTGCAAAAGAAGTTAAAGGAGTTTCAGAAGAAACGACTACAGGCGTCCACAGGCTTTACCAGATGATGGAAGAAGGAAAATTATTATTCCCTGCAATAAATGTAAATGATTCTGTTACAAAATCAAAGTTTGATAATATCTACGGCTGTAGGCATAGCCTGACTGATGGGATTAAAAGGGCAATGGATGTCTTAATGTCAGGTAAAACAGCAATGGTATGCGGCTATGGTGATGTTGGAAAAGGTTGTGCAGAATCTTTAAGTAATGAAAAAGCACAAGTTCTGATTAGCGAGGTTGATCCAAT
>SDBT01001959.1_pt1 | contig 36934 bp, 24 predicted proteins | sample 2277101 | NCBI WGS metagenome assembly SDBT01 (sample SAMN10404973, study PRJNA504765) | marine sediment metagenome | isolation source: marine sediment core GS10_PC15, 103 cmbsf | place: Arctic Ocean: Southern Knipovich Ridge | collected 2010 | reverse complement strand
CGTTTTTCGTGCAGGTATTTCATTAACTCCAATTGTTAATACTAACCATAGTTTAACATTAGCAGCGGATGCACTGCACGTGAATAACAATAATGAAACACTCAATTTCGGAGCCGAATACGCCCTTAATTTCCCGGGCACTGCAAAAGTATTTTTACGTGGTGGATATCGCGGAGTATTTTTGGAGAGTTCAGAATTTGGTCCTACGTTTGGACTTGGTCTTTTACTTCAAATCGCAAAGCAAAATGCGCTGCAATTTGATTACGCCTATCGTGACGTTGGTATATTGGGATATTCTAATGTTATAGGATTCAGCTTTTTATTTTAATACAAAATCATTTAGAGATCCGTTGAAAATATTAAAATATATAAGCAGGAGCAGGTCTCTGCCATAGGACCGCGTTCTACGGGGTGCCCGCACCGCTATATATATAATTAAAGATACAATTGAATTATTGTTTTACATGATCATTATAAATCAACACCTGAAAAAGATGAAATGTTTTTTGAAAATTCAGTTTCGCGATGCTGTATACCAATAATAATATTTCTGTTAAATTTCATTCCTATTAATATTATTCATGCCCAAGTAAGGGTAATCTTTGATACAGATATTGGTCCCGACTGGGATGATGTTGGTGCAACGGCCACATTACATGCCTTGGCCAATTCGGGAGAGGCTGAAATCTTAGCAATGGGTGTCTCGAGCGGGGGGCATTCCGGCACATGGGGGCCACCCTGTCTGGATGCATTTAATACATACTATGGCAGGCCCGATATACCCATAGGTGTAGCACAGGATGGTCCGAGTTTTGGTTCCAGCTATAATCAGCAGATTGCCGAAGAATTCCCTCAGGATTTGGGAACGACTAATGCTTGGGATGCAGTAGAATTATATCGTAAAGTGTTGTCGGAACAACCAGACAGCAGCGTCGTTATTATTACAGTTGGTTTTATTACAAACATCGCTGATTTATTGAATTCAGAACCCGATAGCTACAGTTCATTAGATGGTATGGAACTCGTTAATAGCAAAGTGCTTCGATGGGTATGTATGGGAGGAGGATATCCCAGTTCCGGTGGTGAATTTAATTTTAACAGGGATCCTGATGCAACTGTTTATGCTGTGGAGAACTGGCCGAAGCCTGTATTATTCAGTGGATTTGAAATAGGCGTCTCAATTCTCACCGGTGCCAAACTTGCCTTAACTTCAGAATCAAATCCTATACGAAGAGCATATGAACTGGCTGGTGGTTATGTTGGTAGCACCCGATCGAGTTGGGATCAAACAGCCGTATTGGCTGCCATCCGTAACCCATTGTTATATTGGAATCTGGAAACAACTGGCTATTGTTCTGTTGCAGCCAATGGATCAAACCAGTGGTATTCCTCCCCTGACAGTGATCACAGTTATTTGATTAGCAATGTTGCTGATGCCGAAATGGTTGAAATAATTGACAATCTTATGGCTAATCTTGAAGGTTTACCTGAGGTTACTATCACTTCTCCTGCCGATGGCGCTTCCTTTGAACAGGGTGCAGATATTACGATCGAGACAGACGTTTTGGATACAAATGGTCAGGTCATAAAAGTTGAGTTTTATGCCCGGGCATCGGAAATTGGGGAGGCGACCAGTCCTCCATTTAGTTTTGTATGGAACAATGTTCAGCGAGGTGGATACTATTTAACCGCTAAAGTGTTTGATGATGATGACAATTCTACCTATTCAGATCCAGTAAAGATATTTGTTGGAGACTTGGATACCAGTTTAGTTGGTTCCTGGAAGTTTGAGAATAATGTCATGGATTCATCAGATCATGGAAATGATGGCGTCATTTCAGGAAATCCTGAATATGTGGCGGGTAAATCAGATGGACTGGCTCTACATTTTAAGACAGCGAACGATTTTATCACGATTTCTGAAAGCCCGGATTTCAACATGACAAGTTTCACACTTGCTGCATGGGTCAAAATTCCGCAGCCTATTCCTGACGGTTGGCGAGCCATCATTGAGCATAATCGATGGGGAGAGAATTGGTTCGGATTATGGAAAAGTGTCAATGGAAATAGATTCCACTTTAGATGGGGAAACCAGGGATATTTTACCTCAGACTTTAATTCAACAATTTCTCCCGATACCTGGTATCATGTCGCTGGTACTTTTAATGCAACCGGAAAAACAGCCAGATTATATTTAAATGGAAGTCTGGATAAAGTTATTCAAAATGTGGATGTACCAGTTGCCACACTCTCGGAAATTCGGATAGGTTTAAATATGGATAATGTTGAAGAATTTAAAGGTATTATTGATGACCTACGTGTATATAACAGAGTCTTAAGTGAGACGGAGATTAACGAACTCTTAACCATAACTTCTTTTGAAACCGATGACGAATTTAACCGTGAATTAATTCCTACGAGATATACACTATCCAATTATCCAAATCCTTTTAATCCGTCGACAACAATCAGTTATAGCCTGCCGATTCCGTCGCATGTCAAAATTGATATATTTGATATAAATGGACGCGTTGTCTCAAACTTAGTTAATGCAAATAAACAGGCGGGAAATTATACTATTCAATTTAATGCGGATGACATATCCTCAGGCATATTTTTCTATCACATCCGTACGGAGAGGTATACTCAAACAAAAAAGATGATTTTTCAAAAATAGGATGAGCAAATCATGGAGGAATTTTTCAAAATGAAGGTAGTAATCAATTTAATCATCAGTACATTGTGTGTGACGTTAATATTTTCAATGGGTTATGCCCAGAAAATAAATGGGGCGAAAAAGATTATTTATGAAACTGACATGTGTCTCGATGTGGATGATGTTGGAGCTCTGGCAATTTTGCATGCGATGGCAGATATGGGAGAAGCAGAAATACTGGCAGTATGTTTTAACGAAGAACATCCTAATGGTCCCGGTACTATTGATGCGATCAATACCTGGTACGGACACGGTGATATACCTATCGGTATCTATAAGGGAAATCTTGTTAATGACTGGAGTTCTAATTCCGATTACCTTAATTATATTGATAATAATTTTCCCAATGATATTGATAAGGCAAGTGCAGACAGCGCTGTTGCCGTATATCGTCAAATCTTATCAGAACAGCCTGACAGCTCAGTAACCATCATCAGTGTCGGTTTTCTGAATAATCTAAATGATCTGATGTTGGCAGAACCGGAATTGATCGAACAAAAAGTCGTCGAATTGGTCATCATGGCAGGTGTAAACAATGATGACTTTAATACATTTATGCATAATCTGGTGGATGTCTCTCAGAATGTCCTGGAGAACTGGCCCACTCCTATTGTTATCAGTCAACCGGGTGGAAGTATATACACAGGTGACAATTTAAGTACTGCCCCAAATGAAAGTCCGGTACGCTGGTCTTATTATAAATGGTTTGATGATAGTTTTCAAGGCCGACCAAGTTGGGATCAAGTGGCTGTTTTGTACGGTGTACGTGGTTTATCAACTTATTTCGATATGATCACTACCGGATCCGGCAGTTTAAAGAATGGATATACTTATCCCATGGTGGCCGGATGGCGATCCTATTTGGTAACAGAAATCTCAAATTCAAATTTTGAACAGATAATTGAAGATTTGATGGATATGTTGCCTCCGGGTTTTCCCCTGGTCACGATTACTTCTCCTCAAAATAATGAATCATTTGATTCGGGTGCAGATATTACCATTGAAGCCGATGCTTCGGATACAGATGGCTCAGTAGTAAAAGTAGAATTCTTTGACGATCTGAATAAGATTGGTGAAGATACAACTGATCCCTATAGTATGGTACTGGAAAATGCAGGAGATGGAATTTATCACTTAACTGCCGTTGTGACTGATAATGAAAATAAATCAAGTTCATCAAGTTCGGTGAAAATAATCGTAGGCGATATTAATACCATTCTTGTAGGCCACTGGGAATTCGAAGAAGATGTTACCGATGCATCAGATTTTAATAATGATGGAACTATCTCGGGAAGTGCAGATTTTGTAGCCGGAAAAATTGGCTCTGCCTTAGATTTCAATAATAACCAGGATTTGGTAACTATTCCGGCGACATCAGATTTTAGCATAACTAATTTCACACTGGCTGCCTGGGTAAAACTTCCAAATCCTATACCCAGTGGATGGAGAACCATTGTTGAACATAATCGCTGGGGTGACAACTGGTTTGGATTATGGGAAAGTAACAATGGAAACATGTTCCATTTTCGATGGGGAAACGACGGAAATGTCACATCAGATTTCACTTCGACTATTTCGGCTGATAATTGGTATCACGTCGCAGCAACCTTTGACGCCGATCAAAGAACTGCAAAGTTATATTTGAATGGTACTCTTGATAAAACGATACAAAATACAGGTGCCCCGAGCGAGGAAATGGGGAAATTAGTAATTGGGAAAAATTATGATGGTGAAGAAGCCTTCAAAGGAATAATTGATGATTTGCGTATCTATAATCGCGTATTAAGCGGTTCAGAGATTATGGATCTGGTAACGGTAACTTCTATTAAAGATAATAATGCATTACTCGATCAGCATTTGCCGGAAGATTATACGTTATCTAATTATCCAAATCCCTTTAATCCAAGAACAATTATAAATTACGAATTACCAACGACAATTATTGTCGAACTGAGTATCTATAATTTAGTCGGACAAAAGGTTGCTACACTCGTTTCGAAGACACAATCGGCTGGAAAATATTCTGTTGAATGGAATGGGTCGGGACAGGCAAGCGGGGTCTATTATTATGAGCTGAGAACAAACGACTATCGAGATGTGAAAAAAATGGTACTGATGAAGTAATAAAAGATTTTTGATGGGTATTGAGAAAAATTAAAACCAACAGAGCACAGAGAGTAACTCTGTCCCACCTACGGTGGGACATCCTAAGCCCTCTGTGGTTACTTTTTTTGACGAAATACCAATAATAGGGGTAGAAAATGAAAACTATAATCCTTTTTCTTTTATCAGTCATTTTAATTTTTTCATGTGGTAAGTCAGATTCCCAGGCAACAGGTGAAAAATCGACTAAAATGCGTGTCATTTTAGATACGGATGCGAATAATGAATTGGATGATCAACACGCCATTGCCTATATGTTATTCAACGGGGAGGTTTTTGACGTAGAAGGTATCACTGTTAACAGGACCCATAATGGGGGCGACATTAATGAACATTTTGCAGAGGCCGATAGAATTGTAAGATTATGCGATCTCAGTTCAGATATCAAAATTTACAAAGGTGCCAGTGGTACATATGATGAAATAAAAGACCATCTTCAGGAACCTGAATTTGACGGTTCTGAAGCGGTCAATTTTATTATCAAAAGGGCAAACGCACAGGATGAACAAAAATTGATTTTATTGCCTGTTGGTAAACTCACAAATATTGCTCTGGCACTAAAGAAAGATCCTTCCATGGCTTCAAAGGTTCGAATCGTATGGCTTGGCACGAACTATCCGGATCCCGGAGAATATAATTTTGTCAATGACACGACCGCTGTAAAACCGATTCTTGAATCGGATGTTGAATTTGAAATGGTCATGGTCAGATATGGTAAACCATCTGGTACGGATGCTGTGGAGGCTAAATTGAAAGATTTTCAGGAGAAAATGCCCGGTAAGGGCCCTCATATTTCCGATCCTGTCACAGGAAGACATGGAGGGGAGTTTACATGTTTCGGAGATTATTCTGTCGATTTGTTTGAAAAATTCCGTGGAAATCCTGAGTCAAGACCACTATTTGATATGGCCGCGGTGGCGATTGTAAAGAATCCAGCCTGGGCGGATAGAGTGGTATTGGCTGCTCCTAAATATGAAGATGGAAAATGGATTGATCAAGCGGATAATCCCCGGAAAATAATTATCTGGGAAAATTTTGATAAAGAAAAAATTATGCAAGATTTTTATAATACCATGGAAAATTATAATTTAGCTAAATAGGAGAAATGAAATGAAAATCTTTAATCTTTTTTTAGTATTCCTCCTCGTGATACCACTTCAAATGATTGCTCAGGATACTCAGGCGAAGAAAATAATCTATGAGACAAACATGTGCCTGGCCGTGGATGATGTTGGCGCCCTGGCCATGATTCACGCCCTCCAGAACAGAGGAGAGACCGAGCTTCTAGCAGTCTGTTTGAACGAGGTGCATCCAAGCGGCGTGGCCGCCATCGACGCCATCAACACATGGTATGGAAGGGCCGATATTCCTGTAGGCGTTTATAGGGGTTCTTATCCAGATCCGGATACTTCCGCATATCTGGATGACCTGACCAGATTCCCCCACGACCTTGATGATAAAAGTGCATTAAGCGCTCTGGAGGTTTATCGAGAAGTTTTGGCAAAACAACCGGACAACTCTGTGACAATTATCAGTGTCGGTTTTATGAACAATCTGGGAGATCTGTTGAAAAATGAACCAGACCTGGTTGCAAAAAAGGTAAAAGAACTTGTGATCATGGGCGACCACAATAATGACAGCCACAATCTGGGGTCTCACAATACGGCAAAAGCAGCTCAAAATGTTCTAGAGAACTGGCCGTCTCCGCTTGTATTTCATCATCTGGGTGGTGATGTTATGACCGGTTCCGGTTTAAAAGAAACGCCTGCAGAGAATCCGGTGCGCGAGGCCTACTACAAATACTCAGGCTCCAAATTGGTTGAACTGGCCAGCCATGATCAGATAACGGTCCTGTATGGTGTTAGGGGAGCCTGCGGCTACTTCACTAAAAACAGCAGCGGAACAGGATCGACACCGGGTGGATTTATATGGGAACTGAAAGCCCGAAATGATTCATTTCTGGAATATCTTTTACCGCCAGAAGCTTATGCAATTATTATTGAAGATTTGATGTTGGTGCCACCGCAAGAATAATATCTATGGTACCTTAAATTGGATATAAAAATTTTGACTAGAAGAAAGGTAGTTTTTATGAAAGGCAATAGATACTACTCGCCTATAAACCTGCTGTTTTTAACTGCTCTAGTTATGATATTTTTATCTGATATTGTTTTTGCTCAAATAGTTGTGGAAAAAGAAAACAACGATACGATCATGTTATGGCTGGAAGCAGAAGCAGGAGGTATAGAGTCTCCCATGAAAGTGTGGGATAGAAATGATGCCTCAGGGGGACAATTCATTCAAGCATTAGACCGCAATAATAACACCGTAAGCGCCCCTGAAGATGGACGGATTACTTACAAGTTTACGATTAAAAAAGCCGGGACTTATAAAGTGTGGGGTCGGGTAAGCGTGTCAGGGGATGATGAATATGCTTTCTGGGTTAAGGTGGATAACGAAGAATGGATAAAGTGGAACGATATTTCTCGAGCGTGTAATTGGCATTGGCAGGAAATTCATGATAATGAAATTAATGATCAAGTAAAGAAAATCGACCTTGCAGAAGGGCCGCATACCATTATTTTAGCCTACTTAATGGATCCTGCAAGGCTTGACAAACTTTTAATCACGAATGATCTCAAGTACATTCCAAATGAAATTGGTCCCGGGGTAAAAAACCTTTTTAAGATGAGTTCTGCTACACCGACTGTCCATGAAACTGTTCATTTTGATGCATCAGAATCTGTTAGCTCTGAAGGAACGATAGTTTCTTATGAGTGGGATTTTGGTGAAGGCAGCAAAGCCAGTGGTAAGTCAGTAATTTACGCTTATAAAAAAGAAGGTGATTATCAAGTAAAATTAATAGTTACAGATGATAAAGGATTATCCAGTAGATTGACAAAGACATTAACAGTTTATAATGATGATCCTGTTGTCAGCTTTGTATATTCTCCTGACCGTTCTAAACCAGATGAAAGTATAAACTTTGATGCTTCACCTTCATTCGATCCAAATGGAGAACTAAAAAAATATATATGGGATTTTGGTGATGGTTCCAAAGGAAAGGGAGCAAAAGTAAAACACTCTTATGCTTCAGCAGGAGAATATTCTGCAACACTTACTGTAACAGATTCTGAAGGCAAAACAGTAAAAGAAATCCGACTGGTGACTGTCATTACAGGGGTACCTAAAAAAGTCATTTATGAAACTGACATGTGCCTTGATGTGGATGATGTTGGTGCTTTGGCGGTGTTGCATGCCATGACCAATAATAGTGAGGTAGAATTACTTGCAGTTTGTTTTAATGAAGTTCATCCATATGGTGCGTCAGCCATAGACGCTATTAATACCTGGTATGGGCATGGTGAAATTCCGGTGGGAATCTATAAAAACACGCTTGCAGATCCTGACCCTTCAGCATATCTAGACGCCCTTAAAAAATTTCCACACGATCTTGATCAGGATAGTGCCCCCAGTGCTCTGGATGTGTATAAAAAAGTGTTATCAGAACAACCTGACAAATCTGTGACAATCGTCAGTGTCGGTTTTCTAAACAATCTTTCTGATCTTATAAGCGCAGAACCGGATCTGGTTGCACAAAAAGTCAATGAACTGGTTATCATGGGAGGTCTTAATAATGACGGATTTAACCTCAGTCGGCATAATCTGGTATCTGCCTCGGAAAATGTCATCAGGAACTGGCCATCACCTCTCGTCATCAGTCAACCGGGTACTCGTATTAAAACCGGCGAAAGGTTAGAAAATTCACCGGAAGAGAATCCTGTTCGGGAGGCCTATTATCAATTCTTTTATTCCAATTTTTGTGGACGCCCCAGCTGGGATCAGGTAGCTGTTTTGTACGGCGTGAGAGGTTTGTCAGATTACTTTTCTGAAAATACGACGGAAACAGGTTCCTTGCGGAATGGTTATAAATGGCAGATGAAACCCGGACATCGTTCATTCATAGAAGCACTTCTCCCGGTAGATTCGTATGCCAAGATTATTGAGGATCTGATGTTGGAACCTCCTGTGAAATAGTTTTAATGCGTTATTAAAGCGATTATTCTATATGTATACTAAACTTCGATTGTGTCAAAATTTCTATAAAAAAATGGAAAATGGGATAATAAGACGAAACCATAGAGGACTCAGAGAATACTCGTTACTCATCTCTCGGCACTCGATTCTACTTATGAGTTGTTAGGATATTCTTACGATTTTATTGAAAATTTTAAAACGAGTAACGAGTAACGAGTAACGAGTAACGAGATGCGAGAAGCGAATTAATCTCTGTGTGCTCTGTGGTTAATTTTTGACACTACGTAAACTTCAGAAGGGTGGAAAAAATGAAAATCTTTAATCTTTTTTTAGTGTTCCTCCTCGTGATACCACTTCAAATGGTTGCTCAGGATACTCAGGCGAAGAAAATAATCTATGAGACAAACATGTGCGTGGCTGTGGATGATGTGGGCGCCCTGGCCATGATTCACGGCCTTCAGAACAGAGGTGAGACTGAGCTTCTGGCGGTCTGTTTAAACGCAACGGGGGATCCTGACGGCGCAAGCGGCTATCGATGCCATCAACACCTGGTATGGACGGGGCGACATTCCCGTGGGTATCTGGAAGGGTCCTTTTCCAGATCCGGACACTTCTAAATATATGCATGTCCTGACCCTGTTCCCTCACAACATTGATAGTAAAAGTGCACCAAGCGCTCTGGAGACTTATCGAGAAGTTTTGGCAAAACAGCCGGACAAATCTGTGACGATCATTAGCACCGGTTATCTCCAAAACCTTGATGAACTGTTGAGAAACGAGCCGGGTCTGGTCGCATCAAAGGTGAAAGAACTGGTGATCATAGGCGCCTACCAAAATGACCCTGAGCATTTCTTTTTGCACGATACGGAAAAAGCAGCCCAAAATGTTATAAAAAATTGGCCAACTCCGATTGTGTTTCATCTTCTGGGTGCTGAGATTATGACCGGTTCCGGATTAAAGAACACGCCTGTAGGGAATCCCGTGCGGATGGCCTACTACCTACAACTCGGTCCCGAATTCCCTGATAACGCCAGCTGGGATCAGATGACGGTCCTGTATGGTGTGAGGGGAGCCTCCGGTTACTTCAAACAAAACACCACCGGTACGGGATCGTTATTGAATGGATATAAATGGGATTTTAAAACCCGAGGTGATTCATGGCTGGAATTACTTTTACCGGAAGCATCTTATGCTGAGATTATTAATGATCTGATGTTGGAGCCTCCTAAGAAATAGTTTTAATAGATATCAAAGTGATTATTCTATAATCAATAATTAAAGTAGTGGCGGTTCGCTAACCGCCACTACAAAAATGTGATATACAAATCTTTAGGAAGGTGGAAAATGAAAAGTAACATACCTTTCGTAAGCACAATATTAAATTTTTTGATGGCATTCCTTCTACCAATGACACTTCAAATGTGTACCCCGGATACGCAAGCGAAGAAGATAATCTATGAGACAGATATGTGCGCGGCTGTGGATGATGTGGGTGCTCTGGCCATGATTCACGGCCTTCAGAACAGAGGTGAGACTGAGCTTCTGGCGGTCTGTTTAAACGCACCGGGGGATCCTGACGGCGCGGCTGCTATCGATGCAATCAACACATGGTATGGTCGGGGCGACATTCCTGTGGGTATCTGGAAGGGTCCTTATCCAGATCCGGAATCTTCTAAATATCTGCATGTCCTGACCCTGTTCCCTCACAACATTGATAGTAAAAGTGCACCAAGCGCTCTGGAGACTTATCGAGAAGTTTTGCCAAAACAGCCAGACAAATCTGTGACGATCGTCAGCACCGGTTTTCTCCAAAACCTGGACGAGCTGTTGAGAAACGAGCCGGATCTGGTCGCATCAAAGGTGAAAGAACTGGTGATCATGGGCAATCACCAAAATGGTCAGGAGCATAACCATCATTTCATGTGGCACAATACGGAAAAAGCAGCCCAAAACGTTGTAGAAAATTGGCCGACTCCGATTGTGTTTGTTAATCTGGGTGGTGAGATTATGACCGGTTCCGGACTAAAGGACACGCCTGTAGGGAATCCCGTGCGGATGGCCTACTACCTACAACTCGGCCCCAGATTCCTTGATAACGCCAGCTGGGATCAGATAGTTGTCCTGTATGGCGTGAGGGGAGCCTCTGGTTACTTCAAACAAAACACCACCGGTATGGGATGGTTACCGGGTGGATATAAATGGGATCTGCAAAAAAGAAAGGATTCATGGCTGGAATTTCTTCTACCGGAAGCAGAATATGCTAAGATTATTAATGATTTGATGCTGGAACCTCCAAAGAAATAGTTTTTATACGTTATTACAGTAATTATTCTATATCATGAGTGTCCGATTTAATAATTTTGATTTATGTTATGACTAAAAAACTCATCCCCAAACCCCTTCTCTTGGAAAGAGAAGGGGCTCCCTAAAGTCCCTCTCTTTCCAAGAGAGGGATTTAGGGTGAGTTCTTTAAATTAAGTCCCAAGGTCGGGATATTATAAACTCACGTAATATTCCGGTATTTCGTAATACTTTTCTAATTTAAACTGGACACTCATGATTCTATATGATAAACTAAATTTGAGAAGGTAGGATAGAATGAAAAGCTATAAACTTTATGTAAAAACAGTATTTAGTCTTTTTTTAATTATCATCCTGGTGCCAACTCTATTAATTGCCCAGGATCAACAACCAAAGAAAGTTATCTACGAGACGGATATGTGTGCGGATGTTGATGATGTCGGTGGTTTAGCAATGTTACATGCGATGGCTAATAATCATGAAGTAGAAATACTGGCGGTGTGTTTTAATGAAGTTCATCCATACGGAGCACCTGCCATCGATGCCCTCAATACCTGGTACGGTCGAGGTGAGATCCCTATTGGCATCTATAAGGGTTCGATAGATGATCCAGATGATTCCCGGTATCTGGAGCCTGTTGCACAATTTCCTCATGACCTGGAAAGTGAAAATGCTCCTAGTGCTCTCGAAGTGTATCAAAAAGTTTTAGGCGATCAGCCAGATGGCTCGGTAACAATCATCAGCGTTGGATTTGTAAATAACCTGGGTGATCTTTTGAGAGCCGATCCGGAGCTTGTTGCAGCAAAAGTAAAAGAACTGGTCCTGATGGCCGGGACCACCGATGGTGGTGGTTTTAACCTGAACCGGCATAACCTGAGTTCTGAATCTGAGTATATCATTAAGGACTGGCCAACTCCAATTGTCTTTCATCATCTGGGTGGTGACGTCATGACCGGCCTCCGTTTAAAAGAAACGCCTGTAGAGAATCCTGTTCGGGAAGCCTACTACATATTCTTCGACTCCAACTTCCGTGAATGGCCCAGCTATGATCCGATGACGGTCTTTTACGGCGTAATGGGATCTTCTGGTTACTTTACCAAAATCACTACCGGTACGGGATCGTTGCCAAATGGATTTAAATGGGAACTGAAATCCCGAGGTGATTCAGATCTAAAAGCACTTTTACCGGCAGATTCGTATGCCAAGATTATTGAGAATCTGATGGTAGATCCTCCAATGAAAAAATGAAAAATATGATTAAATGATGAAACCACAGAGGACTCAGAGAATACTCGTTACTCTCTGTGTGCTCTGTGGTTGTTTTTTAAACTATCCAAACTTCAGAAAGGTGGTAAAAATGAATTGCCAAAAATCTTTATTAAAGGCAATAGTTAGTCTTTTTTTAGTCTTCCTCTTACTTATGCCAACTCTCATGATGGCACAAGTTGAACAACCGAAGAAAATAATCTATGAGACGGATATGTCCACGTCTGCGGATGATGTGGGTGCCCTGGCCATGATTCACGGTCTTGTGAACAGAGGAGAGGCCGAATTGCTTGCAGTCTGTTATAACGAGGTGCATCCAAGCGGTGCTGCCGCCATTGATGCGATTAATACATGGTACGGACGGGGCCATATCCCCGTAGGTGTCTACAAGGATACTCTTCCGGAACCAGGCGCTTCAAAATTTCTGGACGACCTGGCCAAGTTCCCACACGACCTGGATGCTGAGAGTGCGCCAAGTGCACTGGATGTCTATCTGAGTGTCCTAGCAAATGAGCCTGATGGCTCGGTGACGATTATCAGCGTCGGTTTTCTCAACAACCTGGACCTTCTCTTGAAAACCGCGCCGACCCTGGTTTCAAGAAAGGTAAAAGAACTGGTGATAATTAGCGATCCGAATTCTGGCGGTCATAACCTTAATGGGCACAATACGACAGACGCATCTCATAATGTTCTAGAAAACTGGCCGAACCGGATTGTCTTTCATCATCTGGGTTATCAGATTATGACCGGTCCCGGTTTAGAGAAAACGCCTGCAGAGAATCCGGTGCGGGAGGCTTACTACAAACACTTCGACTCTAACTTCAAAGAATTGTCCAGTTGGGATCAGATCACGGTACTGTACGCTGTTAGGGGAGCCGCCGGGTACTTCACCAAAAATCTCTCTATTAAGCAGACATTACCGAATGGATATGTCATGGAAATGAAACCCGGACATCGTCTATATCTGGAAACTCTTTTACCTGATGATGCTTATGCCAAGATAATTGAGGATCTGATGGTGGAACCACCTCTGGGGGTGAAGAAAGTAATCTTTGAGACGGACATGTGTCTGGATGTGGATGATGTTGGTGCATTGGCAGTACTGCATAATTTGGCCAATAATAATGAAGCAGAAATATTAGCCGTGTCATTTAATGAAGCTCATCCCAGCGGAGCAGCGGCCATCGATGCGATTAACACCTGGTATGGACGTGGTGATATCCCTGTGGGTGTCTATAAGGGTGATCTTCCGGATCCGGATTCTTCCAAATATCTGGATGCCGTAGCCAAATTGCCCCATGACCTGGATTCAGAGAGTGCTCCCAGCTCTTTGGATGTCTATCGACAGGTCCTGGCAAGCCAGCCCGATGGCTCTGTCACGATCATTAGTGTCGGTTTTCTCAATAATCTGAATGATTTGCTAAAGGCAGAACCGGATCTGGTGGTAAAAAAGGTAAAAGAACTGGTAATCATGTTATACCTGGATGGTGACAGCTTCCAGTTGAGTCGCCACAATCTGCAAAGCACATCCCTGAATGTTATTCTTAACTGGCCGACGCCGATTGTCCACAGTCCTGTGGGCCCTGAGGTGTTGACCGGTGTCGGTTTGGAGAAAACGCCGGTAGAGAATCCCGTGCGGGAAGCCTACTACAAATTTTTTGATAACAAGTTTGAAGGACGCTCCAGCTGGGATCAACTGGCGGTCCTGTACGGCGTTCGAGGGGCCTCCGGCTATTTCAATAAATACACCAATACTATCGGATCATTTTCTAACGGACTTGTCTGGAAATTAAAATCCGGGTACCACTCTTACCTGGTGGAGAAACTAAGCAACGAGGCTTATGAGAAGATTATTGAGCCAATGATGATCGCCCCGCCAAAATAATGAAAAATGAAAAAAGACAAATGACAAATAGCAAATGACAAATGACAAATGACAAATGACAAATGACAAATGACAAATGACAAATGACAAATGACTAAGCTACACAATCTTTTGTCATTTTTCATGTTTTTATTGCGCCTTGGCATCTTAGCGAGAGTTGAATCTTTTGGATTAAATATCGCACTCATAAAAAGTGAAAAAATTAGAACTTAGCTAAATCGGAGTAATATGATGAATATTAAATTGGGAACTATTATAATCAGTATGATTATAATAATAAATCAAATACCGGCTCAAACGGTTGTCGTAAAAGAACATAACGACAATGTCCTGTTATGGATTGAAGCAGAGGCTGGAGAGATTAATGCGCCTATGCAGGTACATGATACTGAAAAAGCCTCTGGTGGACAATATATTGAAGTGAGAGGGGGTAATAACAATGTGGAATATGCTCCAGATGGTCTCGCTTTTTATAAATTCAATATAGAAAAAGTCGGGACCTATAAAATCTGGGGTCGGGTAAATATTAACATGCATGATGAAGATGCCTTCTGGGTAAAAATGGATAATGAGAACTGGGTAAAATGGAAGGGTATCGAAGTGGGTTGCAAATGGCATTGGGATGAAGTTCATGACACCCAAAAAAATAATCAGGTGGTAATCTATAACCTTGATGCCGGACCCCATACGCTAGCGCTCACCTATGGTATGGATCAAACCAGGCTGGATAAATGGTTAATTACAAATGATCTGGAGTATAATCCAACGGAGGCAGGTCCCCGGGCAGAAGCGATTATTAAATCAAGTCCAAAGATGGCGATTTTAAATGAAACTATACATTTTGATGGATCTACATCCTTCAGTACAGAGGGATCTGTCATCACTTACCAATGGGATTTTGGAGATGGGATAGAGCCCACAGGTGCAACTGTAAACCATACTTTTAGTGCTGCGGGTGAATATCCGGTGAAGCTCATCATAAACGATGATGCTGGATTAACCAGCAGGTTAACGAAGTTGGTGACAGTTTATACAGAAGAACCGGTTGCCCGCTTTACGTATTCTCCTGACCGCTCCAAAGCAAATGAAGTGGTTACTTTTGATGGATCAGGGTCATATAATGCCCGGGGAGAAATTGTTAAGTACATGTGGGACTTTGGCGATGGTAGCCGGGGAGAAAGTATTAATGTCGACCATCCATTCGCTGCGGCCGGAGAATATTACACAACACTTACTGTTACCGATAATGCAGGAAAGGTCAATAGTGAAAAACGGTTGGTGACGATCCATTCAGGGATACCGAAAAAAGTCATCTATGAAACAGATATGTGTCTGGACGCCGATGATGTCGGTGCCCTGGCTATGCTCCATGGGCTGGCTAATAATAACGAGGTAGAACTGCTGGCTGTTGGCTTTAACGAAGTTCATCCAAGCGGTGCCGCTGCTATCGATGCCATGAATACCTGGTATGGACGGGGTGATATTCCGGTAGGCATTTATAAAAAGGATCTTCCTGACCCGGATTTATCCTTTTATCTGGACGCCCTTACAAAATTTCCACATGATCTTGATCAGGAGAGTGCACTAAGCGGTGTGGAAGTTTACAAAAATGTTTTATCAAAACAACCTGACAAATCTGTAACAATTGTAAGTGTCGGGTTTATAGTTAATCTTTATGATCTCGTAAAAGAAGACCCGGATCTGATTGCCCAAAAAGTTGCCGAACTGGTTATCATGGGTGGTCCCAGAGGTGGCGGTTTTAACCTTGGTCGGCATAATACTTCATCTTTAACCGAGTATCTTCTCGAACACTGGCCATCACCTATTGTCTTTAGTGGAGCGGGTACGGGTATTTTTACAGCAGAAGGATTAGAAAATACACCCAAAGAAAATCCTATTCGGGAGGCCTATTATCAATTTTTCAATTCAAACTTCTGTCAACGCCACAGCTGGGATCAAATGGCCATTTTGTATGGCGTAAGAGGCGTATCAGACTACTTTAGTGAACTTGAAGATGTTGACAGGTGGGGGCTAAAACCTGGAATGCGTTTATCTTTGAAAACAAGATTAACGAAGGATGAGTATGCCCGGATTATTGAAGATCTGATGTTGGTGCCTCCGCAAAAATGACATAGTTGCGTTTTAAAAGTACTATTCGTTTTTAATTAGGCAATCATCATTGCCCAAGATAGTGTACTAAATAAAATGATAAATTGTGACAATTGTCAGTGACAGATTTATAATAAATTTGTATGATATCTTGTAGGCAGAACTGAACAAAATATAAAGAACGGGTGATTATAGTGTCTATTTGTTTTGGAAAGGATTGAAATTTTTATGAATAACTGTAAATCTATTTTTACTTTATTTTTAGTTTTTATTTACTCAATTATCATTTTACCAAGTATTGTTACGGCCCAGGATGGTGTACCCAAGAAAATTATCTATGAGACAGACATGTGTTTAGATGTGGATGATGCCGGTGGTCTGGCCATATTGCATGCGATGGCAAATAACGGTGAAGCAGAGATCCTGGCGGTTTGTTTCAATGAAGTCCATGCCGATGGCGTAGCGGCAATTGATGCCATGAATACCTGGTATGGTCGCGGGGATATCCCTATAGGTATCTATAGAGGAAATCTTAATAGTCCGGATGGTTCCGGTTATCTGGATCATGTTGCGGATTTTCCCCATGATCTTGAGGATGCCGATGCACCCAGTGCACTTGATGTCTATCGACAGGTGCTGGCTGCACAACCTGATAGCTCGGTAACAATTGTCAGTGTGGGTTTTCTCAATAATATATATGATCTGCTGATTGCAGAACCGGAATTGGTTGCTCAGAAGGTTAAAGAGCTGGTTCAAATGGCCGGCGTGAATAATGATGGTTTTAACCTTGTTCGTCACAATCTTGTATCTGCATCTGAGAATGTTATTAAAAACTGGCCAACTCCACTTGTTATTAGCCAGGAAGGATGGGATATATATACGGGTGACAATTATCAATACGCCCCGGAAGAAAATCCATTTCGTGAGGCTTTCTATAGATTTTTTGGAAATGAGTTTGAAGGCCGCTCCAGCTGGGATGAAATGGCCGTTTTATATGGTGTGCGTGGTTTATCAACACTTTTTCGTGAAATAACAAGTGGAACGGGATCATTACCAAATGACTATGTTTGGGACATGGAACCCGGTTTTCGGTCTTATCTTAGGAACCGCCTTTCTGATCCGAGCTATGTACAAATCATAGAAGATTTAATGGATCAACTTCCACTGGGTGCTCATTTCTTTCCCTCTGGATTCGCCGGCTGGTTACCATTTACGGTCGAATTTGATGCTTCGATCTCAAATGTAGGCAGTCAACGGTCTGTTGAAGAATATAAATGGGATTTTGGAGATGATACATACGGAGACGGTGAAACGGTGAGCCATCAATATACGACATTAGGGGAATTTGAGGTTCAATTGACGGTTGTTGATGACCTTGGTGATTCGCTACAGACGACAAAACTGATTCGGGTAAGTGATCCCATATTTAATCCAATTAACTATTTTGGAGATATACAGAATTATGCACAAAGTGAGTACATTGGTTTCAGAACAACAGTCGGCTGGTCATCATCAGGTTGAATGGAATGCGGTGAATATGCCAAGTGGTGTATATTACTACATTATTAAATCCGGTGAATATCAGGATGCGAAAAAAATGATTTTGTTGAAGTGAGGCATTCGGGTGGATGTGTTGCTGTTGCCATGAGTGTAAAGTGCAAGTTTTTCAGATGTCGCTTTACAACAACACAATATTTTGTGGTAGAGAATAGTATTTTTTAACATTCAAACTTTGTGGAGAGAGAGGATGAAACGGAATTCCAGATATCTGTACTGTGGTTTGTTTTTATTATTGCCATGGAATCTTATTGCACAAAACATATATATTAATGAAGTAATGTCTTCTAATGAGACAATCTTAACCGATGAAGATGGCGATTTTCCGGATTGGATTGAACTTTATAATACTGCTGATTCTTCAATCAATCTTGAAGGCTATGGGATATCTGATGATATGCTAAATTTAAAAAAATGGGTATTCCCAAAAATTAGTCTGCTTCCAAACAAACATCTCTTGCTCTTTGCGTCAGGCAAAGATCGATCAGGTACAATTAATCATTGGGAAACAGTTATCAGAGAAGGTGATAATTGGAAATACCAAATTGGAAATACATCAATTCCATCAAACTGGATTGATCCTTCATATGATGATATTGACTGGAGTGAAGGCCCTAGTGGTTTTGGTTATGACGACAATGATGATGCAACAATAATAAATGATATAGTTTCAATATTTATTCGAAAGAAATTTGAGATTGTAGATACATCTGCTGTTGTAAGCGCCATTCTGCATGTTGACTATGATGATGCTTTTGTTGCTTACCTTAATGGTCAGGAGATAGCTCGATCTAATATTGGAACTTCCGGGATTCCCGTATCTTATGATCAGTTTGCAAATGGTGATCATGAAGCTGTAATGTATAATGGTAACAATCCTGAAAAATTCGATATTGGATATGCAAAATCTTATTTAATAAATGGTGAGAATGTATTAGCTGTTCAGGTGCATAATAAAAGTGCAACTTCAAGTGATATGAGCCTGATACCTTTTCTGTCATTTGGATTAACTTATATACCTCAGGATGCCATCGGATCTGCTCCAATTTTAGGTTTAAAACCTTCCATGTATCATACAAATTTTAAAATTAATAAAGATGGTGAAAGTTTATATCTAACGTCTCAGAATGGACAAATAATTGACTCGCTTTGGACAAACTATATTCCAAAAAATATTTCATTTGGCAGAAAGCCTGACGGTGGACAAGACTGGTTTTTCTTTGATGAACCAACCCCAGGAGATGTTAATGATAGCATCGGATATTTAACAATAAGTTCACAGAGTCAAATGCCGGATTTTTCTCATAAAAGAGGCTTTTACAATGAATCCTTTTATTTAACATTAACTGCCGATTCGGCGAACTCAAATATTAGGTATACAACTGATTGTTCCAAACCGGATAGGGAGACGGGCACTATTTACACAGAACCGATACTTATATCAAATATGACCACAGTCCGGGCTGTTGCTTACGAAGATACAACATTAACTTCTGAAGTCCGTACACATTCTTTTGTTTTTCCTGCTGATGTGCTTACACAGGATGACAGCGGTGTTCCGCAGGAGGAGCATGATCAGGATCATGTCTTCTGGACAGAAGAATTCGATATGAATGATGTGACTCAATCTGAAGAAGAAATAATCGAAGCGTTGATGGACATTCCCACAATTTTTATCTCTGCTCCCTGGGATTCTATTTTTGGGATTGCCGGCATCCACAGGGGACAAAATTTAGAGAATGAGGGAGGGCAGAGGGGTGATCCAAATGATCCTGACTGGATTGAACTTGTAGAGTGCTCGGCAGAAATGATTTATCCGGAAAATTACGAGGACGGCCGATTCAAAAACTGGCAGGAAAACTGCGGGATTAAAATCCAGGGAGGTGCTTCACGCTGGCAGAACGGCTCGCTTGATCACAAGCAATCGTTTACTCTGGAGTTTAAAGACAAGTATGGTGCGGGTAAGCTTAAAAATGAAATCCTGGCTTCGGCACCGTTTAACAGTGAATCAGTTCCGTCAGAATTTGACAAAATAATTCTCAGAACCGGTTTTAACCGGGATTTTGGATCGGACTGGGACCGCGCCAATTATGCATACACCCGTGATCAGTTTGCAAGAGATTTGCAGATTATGATGTCAGGTTGGGGTAATCATGGAACGTATGCACATCTTTATATAAATGGCAAGTACTGGGGGATCACTAATCCCTGTGAGCGTATGGATGATAACGCACTTGCTACATACTTTGGCGGTGATAATGAAGATTATTTTTATGGAAAAGGAAAAGGCGGGATACTGTTTGGGAGTCCTGATCGATATAACTATTTAAATAATACGAATTGGACGAACAGACAATTCAGCGAGATAGAAGAATATCTTGTTGTTGATCCATATATTGACAATGTAATACTTCATAGTTTGGGAAACATAGGCGATGGTGCACAATATTATATCGGCGGCCGCACCAATCCACCCGGGCCTATCTATTTTACGGCTTGGGATATGGAAGACAGTTTTGATGGTGGGGCACGAAGAAGCGGTCCGCCCGTTTCCCTGGAAAATTTAGAAAATATATATAGCGGTGATAAATTTATAGCTTATTATAAAATGAAGAACAATATTGATTTTAAAATGAAATTTGCAGACAGGATTTATAAGCATTGCTTTAATAATGGGATTCTTACCAATGATTGTGTTACGGCAATATGGGACTCGAGTTGTAATGTCATTTCAAAATCGATGCTTTGTGAAATTGCCCGCTGGGGAGATGAACGGGGCGCGCTTTACGATTATGACCATTGGAAAGAAGAATGTAATGATGTACGCGAGGATTTAATTGGAAGAGCAGATAAATATGTTGCAGAAGTAAAAAAATCAGGGATGTATCCAGATATAAATCCACCTCTATTTAAAAACGGACCTAAAACAATCTTCACAAATACATATAATAGTAAAGAAAATTTTTTTCTTACAATATCTTTAGAAAATCCTGGTGGTAAAATTTATTTTACTACGGATGGATCGGATCCGCGTATGTGGGATTTAACTGGTAACGTTTCTGCAACTGCAATTGAAGTTTCAGAACAAAGTATATCATTTCCCATAATCCATATAACATATATAAAAGCACGGACAAAATATAATGATACCTGGAGCCCACTTCATGAATTAAAAATTATTCCTAAAAAAACCTCACCGGTCGTAATAAATGAAATAAACTACGATTCCGACCCAAGTTTTGATTCTGAAGATTGGATTGAAATTTATAATAATAGTGATGCGGATATATCGCTGTCAGGATGGAAATTAAAGGATTCAAATGACGACCATATCTTCGAGTTTAGCCCAAACACAGTTCTACAACAGGATTCATACCTGGTTATTTGTTACGATACGTCAGCCTTTAAATTATTATTCGAGGATGTTAACAATTATGTTGGTAATATTGACTTTAAGTTAGGGAATGATGGAGATGCCATCCGAATTTTTGACAATAATAACACACTTGTTGATATTGTACTTTATGATGACGAAGATCCCTGGCCGACTCTGGCGGCAGGAAAAGGTCCTACATTAGAACTAACAAATCCGTTTTTTGATAACACGCAGGTTGAAAACTGGCAAGCTTCGATAGATTTTGGATCTCCGGGTCGTCGTAATAGTAGGTTTACAATTACCAGTATAGAGCAGGAAAATTTGAGACAAAATAGACCACGCAAATTTATGCTGGCACAAAATTATCCAAATCCTTTTAATCCTACAACGACTATCAAATACAATATTGCGAAAGCAGGTATTGTCACACTAAAAATATATAGCATATCCGGACGGGAGGTAGCAACACTTGTAAATGAGTATCAAAATCCCGGATCTTATTCCGTAAAATGGACAGCAGAAGGAATTGCCAGTGGGGTTTATCTCTACCATATAAAAATGAAAAATTTTTCAGCGACAAAGAAATTAGTATTAATTAAATGATGGAGAATCAACATTCAGCCGGTAGGCTGATCCGCCCACTGGCGTGATCCAAAATCCAATATTAAAATTAGATTGGAACACAAATTATGTTAAACCCAAAATTGATTGTAAAATTTCTGCCTGTCCTGCTCTTATTTCAAACACTATTATTTTCACAGAGTACGATATCTAATTCACCGGATTTCTCACCCAAAAGGAATTTTTATAGTGAACCTTTTTATTTGACATTAACTGCTGATTCAGTTAACGCAACGATTAGATTTACGACAGATTGCTCCAAACCGGATAGGAATACGGGCACGATTTACACAGAACCGATACTTATATCAAATATGACCACGGTCCGGGCTGTCGCTTACGAAGATACAACATTAACTTCTGAAGTCCGTACACATTCTTTTGTTTTTCCTGCTGATGTGCTTACACAGGATGACAGCGATGTTCCGCAGGAGGAGCATGATCAGGATCATGTCTTCTGGACAGAAGAATTTGATATGGATGATGTGACGCAATCTGATCAGGAGATGATTGAAGCACTTTTAGATATTCCGACAATGTATATCTCGGCTCCGTGGGATTCAATTTTTGGAATAGCCGGAATACATCGCGGTCAAAATTTAGAGGAATTTGGCGGCGATCTACCTGATCCTGACTGGGTTGAATTAGTAGAGTGTTCTGTGGAAATGATCTATCCTGAAAATTACCGGGGTGGCCAAATCAAAAACTGGCAGGAAAATTGTGGTATCAAAATTCAAGGCGGAGCAGGAAGATGGTATAATGGTTCAATTGATCACAAACAATCCTTTACTTTGGAATTTAAGAGTAGATACGGTGACGGGACGCTAAAAAATGACTGGTTGGTTTCTGCGCCATTTAATAGCGAATCTGCTCCGGAAAAGGTTGATAAAATCATAATCAGAACCGGTTTTAACAGAGATTGGGGATCTGATTGGGACCGGGGAAATTGTGCCTATACACGTGATCAGTTCGGGCGTGATTTGCAACTGATGATGTCCGGTTGGGGTTGCCACGGCACCTATGTGCACCTCTATATCAATGGAAAATACTGGGGGCAATTTAATCCCTGTGAACGCATGGATAATGATGCACTTGCAATCTATTTTGGCGGTGAAAGTGAAGATTATTTTTATGGAAAGGCTAAAGGTGGTATGCGGTTTGGTAGTTCTCAACGATATGACTATTTAAATAATACAGACTGGACAAATATACAACTTTCTGAACTCGCTGAATATCTGGCTATTGATAACTATATAGATATTGCATTGGTCCATTGTTATTCAAATGCCGGCGACAGTCCGCAATATTACTTTGGTGGCAGTATTAATCCCCCAGGCCCTATCTATTTTACCGGATGGGACCTGGAAGATAGCTTTGATGGTGGAGCCAGGCGATCCGGCCCGCCGGTTTCGATGGAAACATATAATATGCCGTGGAGTGATGACAAATTTGATGCCTATTTTAAAATGAAAAATAATATCGATTTTAAAATGAAATTTACTGACCGGGTATTTAAGCATTGTTTTAATGATGGTATTCTTACAAATGATCGTGTTACTGCTATATGGGATTCCAGTTGCAAAGTGATAGAAAAATCGATTCTCTGTGAAATTGCCCGTTGGGGCGATGAACGGGGCGTCGTTTATGATTATGAGCATTGGAAAGACGAATGTCAGGATGTTCGTGATGATTTGATCGGAAGAGCAGATTTATTAGTTGCTGCCTTGAGAGAATCAGGAATGTATCCCCCTACCACTATGCCGAAATTACTTTTTAAAGTTGGAAACGAAATAATAACAACACCCATATATAATTGTCCTGAAGGTACTTATCTTACAATAGCTTTTTCAGCGTCGGCTGGCGGTGGGATTTACTATACATATGATGGTTCTGATCCGCGGGCATGGGATCTGACAGGAAATCCATCAGCATCCGCGGTAGACGTAAACGGTCAAATAGTAACATTTCCTATAACATACGCTACGATAATAAAGGCCCGGATTAAAGAAGGAGATGTGTGGAGTCCGCTTCAGGAATTAAAAATTATCCCTAAAAAGACCTCACCGGTCGTAATAAATGAAATAAACTACGATTCGGACCCAAGTTTTGACCCTGAAGATTGGATAGAAATTTATAATAATAGTGATGCGGATATTTCGCTGTCCGGATGGAAATTAAAGGATTCAAATGACGACCATTTCTATGAGTTTAGCTCGAACACTGTTTTAGAGCAGGATTCATATTTGGTTGTTTGTTATGATACATCAGCATTTAAATTACTATTTGAGGATGTTAACAATTATATTGGTAATATTGACTTTAAGTTTGGAAATGGTGGTGATGCTGTACGGTTATTAGACAATAATAACACGCTCGTTGATATTGTACTTTATGATGATGAAGATCCCTGGCCGGTTCTGGCAGCAGGAGCCGGCCCGACATTAGAACTAACAAATCCGTACTTCGATAACACCCAGGTTGAAAACTGGCAGGCTTCGAAAAATTTCGGATCTCCGGGTCGTCGCAATAGTATGTTTACAGTAACTGCTATAAATCAGGATAAGGAATTACAAAACAGACTTAAGAATTTTACACTTATGCAAAATTATCCAAATCCCTTTAATCCAAAAACAATTATAAATTACGAATTACCAACGACGCTGATTGTTGACTTAAGTATTTACAATTTACTCGGACAAAGAATTGCTACATTGGTCTCCTCGAGACAACATGCCGGATCATATCAGGTTGAGTGGGATGCTAGTGGATTTTCAAGTGGGATTTACTTTTATCATTTGCGGGCTGGGCAGCAGCATGAGGTTCGAAAGATGGTGTTTTTACAATAAAGAAATATTTTCTAATAGTAAGTAAGATAATAGATATCATAATATGAATTTATACGAGGAGGGAACTGTTATGATTAAATCGATTCTCATTACTATTTTGGCATTGGGTGGATGCTCAATAACAGCTTTTGCACAAAATGAAATAAATATCCTGAGTTTTAATGGTGATACAGGGTATAGACATGATTGTCAACCGGATGCAGAATTGATGGTAAAAGAAATTTGTGCTGAGAATAATTGGAAATTAACCACCTCTTCGGATCCGGCATTTTTTGCGACGAAAGACTTATCCAAATTTGACGTCATTCTTTTTAATAATAACTGTGGTACCGAAGAGCCCATATTCGAACCCGATGAACAGAAACCCTTTCAGGAATATATTCGTGCCGGCGGTGGTTTCGTGGCGATTCACTGTGCCGGAGCCATCTGGCATGAGACTGGTGAATTTAAGGAGTGGTATGAGAAACTGGTCGGAACGAAATTGGTTGCGCACCCGCATGTTCAAAAGGGTAAACTCTATATAGAAAATAGAAATCATATCAGCACGCTCCATCTTCCAGTTGACTGGGAAGTCACGGATGAGTGGCATTACTTCAATTATAATCCCCGGGAAAATGTCAATGTCCTGATATCTCTGGAAGAGAGCTCTTATACCGGCAAAGAAAAAATGAACGGTGATCATCCGGCCACGTGGTATCATGAATATGACGGGGGACGATCTTTTTTCACCACATTCGGGCATGTCGCCGAAACGTTTAAGGATGAAAATTTTCGACAAATCGTAGTGGGCGGGATCAAGTGGGCCGCCAATTTAGATGGAGAATATGATTTTTCCCCTATCGAGAAAAATCTGATGCTCGATTTAAACGCGGATCATGATGTTCTTGTCGAAGATGGAAATAAAGTAAGCCAATGGACCAATCAGGTTGCATCAAGCCAGGCAAGAGAATTTGTGAAAAGAGATTCAGGCCGTACTGTTCCTGGTTCGGGAAGACCGTCACTGAAGATTAACTCGCCGGATATCCGCGGGCATAACACACTGATATTCAACAGGCAGGAACTTGTGAACCATCAGGAGGATGTATTTGATCACCTCTTGACAGGTGCCGGATATACCTGGTTTGCTGTTTTGGCGCCTTATTATCAATTAATTGAACTCGAGGATGTGAACTCCTTTTTTGGAAACCTGAGAAATGAGGATAAGTACGAAGGAATATGGGGCTGTCTGACAGATAACAATCGGCCCTGGATCGGATCGCGCAGTGGAAAAACCTTCGGACGATGGGATGTGAACAATCCTATGGTTCTTGCTGAGGACAGCTTGGAGACAAACAGATATTATCTGATTATGGGAAGAATGGGTGAAGGGACCGGAGAGGTGACAATCGAACTTTTTATCAACGATGGGGTAACTCCGGCGGCCTCTAGTCCCTATCCGGTATTTTCTGCGACGAATGCTTCTAAAATGGTCATCGGGCAGGAAAGGGACGCCGTCAACCATCCCGGACGCGAATCATTCAGCGGTGAACTTTCAAGATTTTTAATGTACGACAGACCGCTTTCTGATGAAGAAATGAAAATTATGGTCAATAAATTAATGAAGGATTATAATATTCAAAAATAGGAAACTCTAAATTCAAAATGAATATAAGGGAAAAATGAACATGAATCATGAAAAGAAAATTAATGTGGCCATTGTCGGATTGGGTTTTGGTGCGGAGTTCATCCCGATTTATCAGAAGCATCCCAATGCTAATTTAAAGGTTATCTGTGATGCGAGCAAAGAGAAGCTCGATAAAGTCGGCGATTTGTTTAAAGTCGACAACCGTACAGACAATTATGATGAAGTCCTGAAAGATCCCGATATAGACGCTATCCACCTTGTCACACCTATCGGTGAACATGCCCCCATGACCATTCAGGCCCTTAAAGCGGGGAAACATGTGGGTTCCACAGTTCCCATGGCTACCACTGTAGACGAATGCAGGCAGATAGTAGAGCTGGTTGAGGAAACCGGTCTAAAGTACATGATGATGGAAACAGCGGCTTACACCCGTGAAATTTTATACATGAAGGAACTATATGACAAAGGCGAACTGGGAGATATTCAGTTTATCATGGCAAGCCACCCGCAGGACATGGACGGCTGGCCCGATTACTGGCCGGGACTGCCCCCCATGTGGTACGCTACTCATTGCATGGCTCCTGCCCTGGGCATCATGAGATCAAAAGCCGAATCGGTATCCTGTATCGGCTCGGGCAAAATCCGCGATGATCTTATCGCCATCCATAATTCACCCTTTGCCATAGAATCTGCTCATGTCAAATTCCTGAATTCCAATGTATATGCACATGTCCACCGCAACTTGTTTGATACGGCCAGGCAGTATAAAGAGAGCCTGGATGTATATGGCTCCATAAAGTCGGTGGAATGGCCATTAATAGAAGGAAAACCCTTGGTGGTCCATACCGCTAAAATGCCTGAGCCGGAAATACCCCAGGAAACAGTATGCCCCGATTACGCCAAATTATTGCCCGATGAAATAGCACAATACACGACGAAAAGCGTATACGAAGGTGAACAGGGACACCTGTCATTCACCCAGGGCGCCGGACATGGGGGGTCTCATCCCCATCTGGCCCATGAACTGGTAACGGCCTTGCTTGAAGACAGGGATCCCTATCCCAATGCCGTGGAGTCGGCCAATATTACCTGTGTGGGCATTCTGGCACACGACTCGGCTATGAAGGGCGGCGAAACTATCCAGCTTCCCGAATGGTCTTTAAAGTGATAAGGTTTGAGGGAATTGCTCCCGCCCGCCTGCGGGTGGGAGCAATAATTCTATAATTTTGTTCAGGTGAAGCTAATAAAGAAAATCTTTGATAATTAAAATAAATATCAGGATTTCCCAATGAATTCCCGGTGTGTTAGATTATAGTAGACAATATATGCTAAAAGGAGAAAATGGAATGCATGGAATTTTGACCCATGAGTCTGCTATGCAGGGCGGAATAAAAAAAGTTTTGCCGGAATATTAGAACACCACATAATTAATATCAAACATAATACTTAATATGAAGGTCCTACCATGAGCGATAAGTCAGATAAACATATTTTTTACGCAAGTTGTCTCTCCCTGATGTCAGCCGCATTAATTTTTATTTCCAGGGAGCATCTTGGTCATATTCTTATTCAGGAAGAGAACATTCTAACGAAAATTGAGTTTGGGGATATTTCAGGATGGGCCTTCAAAGGAACAGCCCTGGCCTTACTTATTTTTTCTCCGCTAATAGATCGATTCGGATTAAGACGAGGGATGGTTACAGCCTGGTTTTTTCAGGTAGTAGGTATTGTTGGTTTTGTGATAAGTACCAATCCGATGGTTATGTTAATATCCATGACTTTAGCAGGGTTCGGTTGGGGAATTCTGGAAGCTACGATTAATCCTCTTTGTGCAGCCCAATATCCGGATCAAAAAACAAGAATGCTCAACATTTTGCACGCCTGGTGGCCCGGTGGTTTAGTCATTGGTGGAATATTTTGCACATTTATCCTTGATGCCATATCTGCTCCCTGGCAGGTCTATATGTTAATAATGCTGATCCCGGTTCTACTCTATGGAATGCTTATATTCAATAAGAAATTTCCAGAGACAGAACGTGTAGATGCAGGAATTTCAAATAAAGCAATGTTCAAGACAGCCATGAGTCCTGGTTTCTTAATACTCTTGTTTTGTATGTCATTAACGGCTTCAGCTGAATTAGCTCCTGGTCAATGGTTGGAAACAACATTTAAAGAATACGCAAATGCAAGTGGAACCTTGATATTGGTGTATGGTAGCATGATAATGTTTGTTCTCAGGTTTTTTGCCGGGCCGCTTGCCAAAGCGATTAGCCCGATTGGCATTATGACTGTATCATGTTTTCTGGCTTCAATTGGACTATATATGCTTTCCCAGGCCGCTGAAACGCAAAATATTGTTTTAATATATTTATCTGCAACTGTATTTTATCTTGGTATTTGTTATATGTGGCCTACAATGTATTCTCTTGCTGCTGAGCTGTACCCTGGCGGTGGCGGATTGACCATTGGCTTAATTGGTTTTATTGGAATGTTGGGTGTGAGTGTATGGATACCGCAGATCGGATCACTTGGGGTGACCTATGGTCTTACGACGGCCTTTTCTATTGTGTCTATATTACCGGCTATTGCATTTTTAATATATTTAATCTGGTGGCTAAAATTGGGTAAAAACGGTGGTTATCAAATTGTAACTCTTAAGAAGAATAGTCTGGACGGTTTCAATTAGTACAATAAGGAATGTAAGTAGAAGAGTTTAGATGAAACATTTACTCAATAAAAATATTCATCTTATGACTCGTTGTGTTATTGTGACGACAATTACCTGTGCCGCCATTATGCTGTCTGCATCAGCAGTCGAGGTCAATACGCAGCGTATCCACTTCCTCATGCTTGACAGCCGTATAGTTGAAAAGGTGGAGAACGCAAAACTTACCGTGGGAGCTGTCCAGAAACACAAAGCCAACCCGCTTTTTGGCGAAGACAAACCCTGGGAAAAACGTTTCGACAATCTCTACGGCAATGTAATCTACGATGATGAAGAAAAGATCTACAAGTGCTGGTATAGCCCCTTCATTGTCGATTACTCTGCTATGGGTATGTCCCTTGAAGAACGCAATAGTAAGCAGTACGAGGAACCAGACAACAGGGAAATGGGTATCTGCTACGCGATTTCAAAGGACGGTATTACCTGGGAGAAGCCAAACCTTGGACTGGTTGCGTATGAAAACAGCAAGACTAACAATATCATTTGGCGTGGTCCACATGGTGCCGGTATTTTTAAAGATGCGCAGGATCCCGATCCCAGACGGAAGTACAAGACCATCTTCCAGGGGCTAAAAGTAAGTGTCTCTCCTGACGGTCTCCACTGGGAAGCGCCAACACCTTGCCAAGGGGGTGAGCGTTGCTGGAGACACTCATAACAATGCGTTCTGGGCACCCACATTGGAAAAGTATGTGGGTATCACGCGTTCCTGGGGCGAGTTGGGACGACAAGTCGTGAGAATCGAGAGTGATGATTTTGCCACATGGACAAAGGAAAAGGTAGTCCTGGAGGGGTTAGACAAGACACTTCAAACCTATGCGATGCCTGTGTTTTTTTATGGTGGCATCTACCTTGGTCTCGTTGCCATTCACGAACAGTACTCCGACCGCGTCTGGACGGAACTGACCTGGAGTCCTGATACGAAGGTATGGAACCGTGTTTGTCCCGGCACCCCGCTGATACCCTGCTCTGATAAGATGCTGGATTACGATTACGGCTGCGTCTATCCTTGTGCGTATCCGGTTTTTTTGAAAGATGAAATCCGGCTTTATTACGGGGGTAGTGATTACCTGCATTTCGGATGGCGAACCGGTTCCCTGTGTCTGGCAACGCTCAGGCCAGACGGCTTTGCAGGTTATGAACAAGAAACCAGTGACAAACCAGCAGTCATCACAACATCTACGATCCCTTATACCGGCCAGGCTTTCCAGATTACAACAGATGTGGAGCAGGGAGGATTGGTAAAGGTAAGCATTTTAAATAAGGATGGGGAACGCATTGCAACGGCTAAAACAGTTTCAAAAACTGTGAAGATAGCAAATAAAACTCTAGCAATTAAATGAATTAGAACGTATGTAAATTCGCATTTATTAAATAACTAAAAATATTCAAAAAGATGGCTTTGAAATGTTCATACAATCCTATAAATTGTTATTAAAAAGCCTAACTGATAATATAATTGTATTTGTATATGCAAAGTTTTAAAAGTTGTTAATTTTGGTACTAAACCTTTAAAGTTGTTGAGCGGGTTCCTTTTGTAAAAAATGAATTTAGGATATTCAAAATAAGTTTAAATAATCCCGGTAATTTAGTGTAATAGTGAGTGAATTAATCGTTTAGATTTTGGAGAGAATTAATGAGATTTTACCAATTGATGAAATGGAAAATTTTATTTATTTATACATTTATTGTATTTGCCCAGATCATGACCTCTTGTGGTGAAGAGAAGAAGCAGGAACAGGAAGAAGTCATTCTTGTTAAAGTAGGGGATGCTACCATTTCTCTGAACGAATTTATGCGTCGTACAGAAATGACGATCCGTCCAGCTTATTGCAACAGAGACAACAACATTCATAAAAAGATCATAATAAATTCATTGATTGCAGAAAAGATGCTTGCCTTAGAGGTAGGAGAAAACAATGATCTGGCTCAGAGCAGACAATTTCAATTATACATACAGGGCCGTCAGGAACAAGTGATGAGAGAGTGGCTCCTCCATAAAGAGGGATTTGAGAAGGTTCAATTATCAGAGTCTGAAATCCAAAAGGTGTATAATGTTGCCGGTCGAACTTATAAAGTTCAATATTTTAATATACCCGATGATGGTATGGCTGCAATCGTTAAAGATAAACTAAAAAAGGAAAAAGGATTGTTCGAATCACTTCATAAACAACTATGGCCTGATGAAGATATTGCAGAGCGGGAAGTAGCGTGGAAGTCGCAAGAGCATCCGCTAATCCATGAAAGATTATTTTCTGATAAACCTACCAAGAATTCAGTGGTTGGACCTCTAAAGATAGGTGAAGACAATCACATTTTGATGAAAGTCACCGGTTGGACAGATCAAAAGTTCTTATCGGATCAAAGCCGCAAAGAAAAATGGAATGAGGTAAAAGAAAAGTTAACGCAAGAGAGGGCATTTCAACTATACAACAATTATGTTCTCAGTATCATGGATGGAAAAAGATTGGATTTTGACCTGGAAACGTTTAACAAATTGGTATCGATTGTAGGGCCAATTTACATCCGCTCTCCCCAGGAGAAAAAAGAACTTTTCCTGAATACGACCCTTAAAAAAGGGAAAGAAAATCCCGAATTGAAACGCCTTGAAGATGGATTTAATGGAATACTTGATAATTCTCTTTTGAGTTTTGAAGGGCGGGTCTGGACAGTAAGAGATTTTAAAGAGGAAATACAAAGACATCCGTTGGTGTTTCGAAAAAATTTACCAGAGGATGCGAAGTTTGCTGAACATTTCAGAATTGCGATCGTCGATATGATTCGAGATAAATACTTGACGGAAGAAGCATATAAACGGGGTTATGAAAATGTAAATGGTGTGAAACGATATACACAAATGTGGAAAGATGCTCTCTTAGCTCAATACCAGAAAGAGCGGTATTTGATAAAAACAGTACCCAATCTTTCAGATAGTCTGAATACTGTTATCATGTTAGAAAAATATTTAAATCCCTATATCAATCAGCTACAAGAAAAATACAGCGACAACATCGAAGTTGATGTGAAACAGTTTAATGATATCAAATTAACCCGGATAGATATGATTGTCATGCAGTCAAATGTACCTTTTCCCATTATGGTACCAAGTTTCCCGCAAATCACCACTGATTCAAGGCTGGATTATGGGAAGCGAATGGAATGAATAACCCCGGCATTTATGCCGGGGATTTCAGCGCGACTATATATCGGGCTTTAGCACTCAATCTTACATCTGCCTACGGCGTGCTACTTTTTCCTGGATGAAAAAGTAGCCAAAAAATCAAGGCCTGTTTGAAATTTTCCTGAACAGCCTCCGAAATTCCGGAAAAACAAAAACTCGCCCCGCTTGCGCGTGGCTCAGACAGTTTGTTTTTCTGATCGGAATTTCTTCGCCTGCTCCGAGACGGCAAATTTCAAAATGGCCGTTTTAATTTCAATGGATTCCCGCTTGCGCGGGAATGACATCCTTAAATTATCTTTGCGTCTTTACGGTTAGTTTTCGCTGTGCCGCTGCGAGAAATCAATTATTCAGTTAAACCACCCCAGTTTTTTATAAAAAATAGCTTGCATTTTTAATTCAGCATCGTTATTATGCAACAGTTTGCAGTCCGCAACACGGGGTTGGGTTGGCCCCATTTTAATCTCAAAAATAAAAAATGTGCAAAAGTGCACAAACTTGCATGATATTTGCATTAACTAGCTGGTGTTATGTCAGTTAAATTAGTGGATATAGCAAGAAAAACCGGTTATTCTGTCTCTACAGTTTCCCGCGCGCTGAGCGGCAATTCCTCTAAGTACAAGATCAGCCAAACAACTATAGAGGAGATACGAACGGTTGCCAATAAACTTGGTTACAGAACGAACAAACTCGCCCGGGGTTTGAAATCAAATAAAACATTTGAATTTGGTGTTGCTGTACCTGATATCTTAAATCCATTCTTTGCAACACTGATAAAAAGTATTAGTAAAGAAGTCAGAAAGATTGGATATACCATAATGCTTTTTGATTCAGATGAAAATACAGATTTTGAAAAAGATTCTATTGGACATCTACTTGAAAGTAGAGTCGAGGGGTTGATCATCGCACCGGTAGGAATCCATTCTGATTATTTTCAGGAAATAAAAAGTGCCAATATACCTACCATCATCGTCGATAGAATTTTCAAAAATTCGATTTTTGATGCAGTCTATGTAGATAATTATAAAGGAAGTTGTCTCGCTACTGAACATCTGATTAAAGAAGGACATCGAAGGATTGCCTTTATCCAGGGATTGCCGGGTACAGTTCCGAATGAGCAACGATTAAAAGGTTACGCGGATACATTAACGAAATATCAAATACCTTTATCCCCAAAATATATTGTCGGTGATGATTTCCGCATTTTAAACGGCTACCTGCAGACAAAAACACTATTAAAATACAAAGATCCACCAACTGCAATCTATGCCGCTGGTGATTTAATCGCCCTGGGTTGTATCCAGGCCATCAATGAAGATAATCTTAGTATTCCACATGATATTTCACTGGTAACATTTGATGATCCTGGATATTTCGCACATCTTTCCCCTCCCCTCACCGCGGTTAGGCAACCGGTTAAAGAAATGGGTATTATCGCCGTTAAACTTCTTTTGGACAGGATTAATAATGGCACTATCGAACAGAAAGAAATTCAGCTCAATCCCCAGTTAATTATTAGAAATTCTGTAAAAAGAATTTCTGACACAAGTGTAAACAAAAAGGCTAAAGCGTCAGTCAATGAATTGGTATAGATTTATTTTGATTAACATATTATTCTGGTAGAAATGATCTAGTATTAGGATAAAAGAGGAGTCTGATATGTTTGTATTAGAGAGTTATTTACCCGCAGTCATTTTCTGTTTTATCACTATGTTATGCTGGGGATCCTGGGCAAATACACAAAAACTGGCCAGTAAAGAATGGCGGTTTGAACTATTTTATTGGGATTACGTCATTGGGGTTGTATTACTATCCCTGATTTTTGCATTTACCTTGGGAAGTAGTGGATCGGCGGGACGAGGATTTATTGAAGATATCGGACAGGCTGATTCAAATAATATTATCTCAGCCTTGATCGGCGGAGCCGTATTTAATATTGCCAACATATTATTGGTAGCAGCAATAGCAATTGCCGGCATGTCTGTGGCCTTCCCTGTAGGTATTGGATTGGCTCTTGTTATTGGAGTGATTGTTAATTATGTCGCTACACCACTTGGCGATCCGGTGATGTTATTTATTGGTGTCGCTTTAATCGGAGTCGCTATCATTTTGGATGCTGCCGCCTATAAAAAACTTCCCGGGGAAAGTAAAGGCGTTTCAACAAAAGGATTAGTCCTTTCTGTCCTCTGTGGAATTCTAATGGGTTTTTTCTATCGTTTTGTTGCTGCTTCCATGTCGACAGACTTTGCCAATCTTGAAGCGGGAAAATTAAGTCCTTATACGGCCGTATTCTTTTTCTCACTGGGAGTGTTTTTCAGTACGTTTATATTTATGATCCCCTTGATGAAAAAACCATTTATAGGTGAACCAGTGGCATTATCAGCATATTTTAAAGGAGGATTAAAACTTCATTCTATCGGTGTTCTGGGTGGGATCATCTGGTGTATCGGCATGTCTTTTAGCATTATTGCCTCAGGACAGGCAGGATTTGCAATCTCTTATGGATTAGGGCAGGGTGCTACAATGGTCGCTGCTTTCTGGGGTGTTTTTATATGGAAGGAATTCAAAGATGCTCCTGCCGGAACAAATAAACTTATAACAATGATGTTTATAGTTTTTATCGCTGGTTTATCTCTTATAATCATTGCACGACTAAATTAAGATCCTTGTTCCGGAACCCGTTGACTTATAACTAATGTAATTTTAGTCAGCGTATATAAAGAAAAGAGGTGTTCTTCTTTTTTTGACAAAGTACTATTAATTGTAGGTAACTTCAGTATTAAATGGTTGCCTATTATATAAAGTAAGTGATAATTGTCACTAGTTATGAAGGGATTCTTGGTAAGCTCGTACTGAAAATTAGTCAAATTTTGAAATTTACAATAACCTTAAATAATAAAGAGAAGTAAAGGAAGTGAATTATAAAAATTATATTTATAATCGATATTAATTTAATTAAAGAGTAGAGTTCTGCAAAATACCGTAATTCGTCATTCCGAGCGGAGCGAAGGAATCTCGTAACCCCATAAATTACAAGAGATTACTTCGTTCGCATGCTCACTCGCAATGACGACAAAAACTGTATTTTGCATAAGTCTAAATTAAAGAGAAGAAAGGAGGAGAAATCAAAAATATTTTTACGATAGATACCATTTAAAACAGCCTATTAAAAATACCATAGGAGATCAATAAAATTAATAGAAAAAAAAGTTAATCTGTCCTAATTAAAGTAGAAAGAAAGTTATGTCTGCAAAAATTGTTGTTGCCGGAAGTTCGAACACTGATATGATAATAAAAGTGCCACATATTCCGAAACCTGGGGAAACGATTTTAGGAGGTACCTTTACCACAGCTGCAGGGGGTAAAGGTGCCAATCAGGCAGTAGCTGCTGCACGTGCCGGTGGTAATGTGTCTTTTGTAGCACGTGTCGGTAATGATATGTTTGGTGAAGAAGCAGTCAGGGGATTTCAGAAAGACGGGCTAAATATTGATCATGTCATTCTTGATAAAACTGCACCTTCAGGTGTTGCAGAAATTTTTGTTGCCGAAGATGGAGAAAATAGTATTGCCGTAGCCTCTGGCGCAAATTTGAATTTATCACCGCAAGATATTAAATCAGCGGAAAAAGTAATTTCTACAGCGGACATATTGGTGATGCAATTGGAGATTCCTCTGGAAACCGTATATGCCGCCTCTAAGGTAGCTCACGAAAAAGGGGTTACGGTGATCTTAAATCCGGCACCAGCACAACCACTAAAGGAGGAATATTTTAAATATTTTACAATTTTAACACCCAATGAAACTGAAGCAGAAATGCTGACAGGAAGAACAGTAACCGATGAGAAATCAGCAAAGGAAGCAGCCCGGGTTCTATTAGAAAAGGGTGTTGAAACTGTTATTGTTACTTTGGGTCGCAACGGCGCTTTACTGGTGAATCCAAAAGGTGCTGAACATATTCCGGGATTTAAAGTGGATGCTGTTGATGCGACTGCAGCAGGAGACGTTTTTAATGGCACATTGGCTGTTGCATTGGCTGAAAAGAAGCCTTTTCAGGATGCTATACTTTTTGCCAATGCGGCTGCAGCTTTATCTGTGACAAAACTTGGCGCTCAACCTTCAGCACCTCACCGTGAGGATATAGAAAAAATGCAGCAAAGCGCCCAGAGTATGTAATGTTGAAAATGTCACAATTTATCAAATAGTAAATTGTGTAGATTTGACTATTGAAAAGAAGGAAATTATCAAATTTATTTCTGAGCATTGTGAAATAATTCCTTCTTTCACAATAAACTTAATGTAATATCATAATTAATCTTTAAGAGAAGTACTAATATTTCATTTAATTTATGGAGGTAGCAAGATGAGATATACAAAGTCTTCAATATTTATGGGAATCCTATTGTCACTACTCGAACCGCGCAGTAAGAAACCCAGTTAGTTGCCCTGAATCAGAAGTTTTAGCAATATTAAAGCCGTACGAACTGTCTGGGCCAGGTAAGGAAACCCGAAAGTTTTATTTTTTACGACAAGAA
>SDBT01001958.1_pt1 | contig 36974 bp, 26 predicted proteins | sample 2277101 | NCBI WGS metagenome assembly SDBT01 (sample SAMN10404973, study PRJNA504765) | marine sediment metagenome | isolation source: marine sediment core GS10_PC15, 103 cmbsf | place: Arctic Ocean: Southern Knipovich Ridge | collected 2010 | reverse complement strand
CGACCAACTTGTTAAACTGCTTCACGGTAGAAACTCCTTGGTTCGTGATGTACCAATAGTTTCTACCGAAAGGCGGTTTTGCGCAAGTTGCGAACCGCCCCGATCATTTATCTAAACTCGAGTCCTTAGGGAGTTCCAGAAATTAAATCGTCTCAACCTGCTCGGCTTGGATTGCCAAATCCAAGCCTTACCGAGTTCACGCATTTTTCACCCTTTTGCCCTTGACAAAGGCAGGGCGATTTGGTATAATGCTATTGTAAGATCCTACCACACGGAGGAAACTATGAAAAGGGATAAATGACTCCCCTGAAAAAAGGTGTGAGCGTACTCCCCAAACTCATGTAGTTGGTGTATAATAGGGCAACATTCCATGATTTGAGGAGGCTTCACTATGTTCGTGTCAAACGATCAGCACCTGCAGATGCCGATGTTTAGCAGCATCAGTTCTTTGCCCAAAAAGGTATTCAAGCGGTTGGAAGCATCTTGGGCAGATACGTTCTACCGCGAAGTATTTGTACGAACAGACGAAGATCTCTTCGCTGGTCTCTATTCCGATGAACCTTCCCGCCCCAACACACCGGTCAATGTTTTGGCCGGATTGGACATCCTCAAGTCAGGCTTTGGCTGGAGCGATGAAGAGCTGTACGACCACTTCTGCTATGACGTGCAGGTGCGCTATGCCTTGGGCTACCGTGACTTAAGCGAGGGGCATTTTGAGCTGCGCACGCTGTACAATTTTCGCCAACGGCTCACCAAACACATGCAAGAGACCGGTGAGAATCTATTTGAAGAGGTCTTCGAGCAAATCACTGACGAACAGATTGCGGCATTTGAATTGAAGACCGACAAACTACGTATGGATAGCACTATGATTGCCAGTAATATCCGGAAAATGACGCGCCTGCAATTGTTGGTAGAAGTGCTCCAACGTGTGTATCGGATGTTGGATGAGAAGGACCAACAGCGTTATGCAGAAGCGTTCGTGCCCTATCTGAAAGGGAGTTCCGGGCAATACATCTATCGCCTCAAGGGAGAAGACGTGCCTGAGCACCTCCAACGCATTGGCGAACTGATGCAGCGTCTGGTAGAAGAGTTGGCCGCCCGCTACGGTGAGGAGCCTACCTACCAAGTGCTGCAGCGGGTATTCCAAGAACATTTCACGGTCGATGAGGCCGCCCTGCGTCCCAAAAAAGGTAAGGAGCTGAGTGCCAGCAGTCTGCAGTCGCCTGATGATTGGGAAGCCACTTACCGTCAGAAGCGGAGGGAAGATTACCGAGGCTATGTAGCCAACGTGACCGAGACGTGCCATCCTGAGAATGAGTTTCAGTTGATTGTCAAGGTACAAACGGAGTCGAACAACACCGATGACGCTGCTATGCTGGACGAAGCGCTCCCGGAGCTCAAAGAACGCACCGATGTGGATGAAATGTACACCGATGGCGGGTACAACAGCCCAGACGTGGACAAGACCATGCGCGAGCAGGACGTTGAACAGATTCAAAGTGCTATTCGTGGGCGCAAGCCCTCGGAAGAGAAGCTGGGACTGGATGATTTCGAGTGGGGAATCAACACCGACGGCGAGCCCCAGGCGGTCACCTGCCCCAACGGACAACAGTCGGAAGTGACGCCAGGGCAAAAAGAGCATCGCTATCGCGTTGCTTTCGAAGCCGCCGGCTGTGAAAGCTGTCCGTTCTCCGACCAATGTCGCACCCAGCCGCTCAAACGCACGCCCGAGCGCGTGTTGCATTTTTCGCAACACGAAGTGGAAGTAGCCTTGCGGCGACAGCGGAGTAAAGACGCGCGTACGAGCGGGCAGAATTTGAGAGCCGCTGTGGAAGCCACCATCAGATCGGTCAAACATCCTTTTGCAAATGGTAAGGTGCCGGTACGCGGTAAGCCCCGCGTCGGTATGGTTATGATTGGATCGGCTGCTATGAGCAATGTGCGGCGAATCTACCACTGCTTGGTCGAGCGAGAGAGCGCCTGGAAAGCAGAAAAGATAGACCTGAAAGAAGCAGGACGTAGCCAACGAGCCCTTGTCGCTTCTCTTTTTGTTTCTTTTTTGTCTCGATCGCGAAGCTCCTTGCGCTCAATGAGCTTCCTTCAACCGGCTTTGGCTTACGGAGCCTAGTTTTTTCAGTAGACTCATAAATGGGAATACTACGTTCAAAAGGTCAACGATAGGAATTTGAGTCTAGTATTGAAAAGCGAAGGTGCTGAGGGCTGGGAGCTGGTTACAGTAATATACACCAATACGAGGGATTACATTTTGTTCTTCAAACGACGGTTAGACTAATTGTCATTTGATGAGAAACTTTTGATCGCCGAAGGTCTCCGACCGAGGCGAAAGGGGCTCGGTCAGAGACCTTCGCCCAGCACAAACATCTAAGGTTTGGACACTCCGTCCTCGGCTCGACAGACGTAAATCTGAGGGACGATGCCTGTGGCCTCCTCGTAGACTGCCGCCACCTGGGCCCGAAAATCCTCGATCGCCCCCTCGGCCACCAGGCTCACCGTGCAGCCGCCGAAGCCAGCCCCCGTCATGCGAGAGCCGTACACCCCGTCCACCTTCCGCGCAGCCTCGGCCATGATGTCCAGCTCCGCGCAACTGACCTCGTAGTCGTCGCGCAAGCTGGCGTGGGATTCGTTCATCAACCGGCCAAAGGCAGCCAGATCACCTGCGCGCAGAACGGCTACGCTTCTGAGAACCCGCTCGTTTTCGTAGATGATGTGGCGACAGCGCTTGCGCACGTTCTCTGGCAATTGCCCTTCGTTTTCCACAAACTGGTCAGTGGAGACATCGCGCAGGGCTTGCACTTGCGGCAGGTATCGCTGCAAGATGCGCACTCCCTCCTCGCACTCTCGCCGCCGGGTGTTGTACTCCGAATCCACCAGTCCCCGCCGCTTCATGGTGTCGGCGACGACAACGGCTGCTCCAGGCGGGAGGGGGACTGTTTGGTAGTCGAGGCTGCGGCAATCAATGAGCAGGGCGTGGTCGCGCTGGCCCAGAGTGGAGACGAACTGGTCCATGATGCCGCAGTTCATGCCTACGAACTCGTTCTCCGCCCGCTGGCAGAGGAGGGCCAGTTCCACTCGGCTCAGCTTGAAGCCGGCGAGCATCTGCCAGGTGTAGGCCAGCGACACCTCGACGGCGGCTGAGGAGCTGAGGCCCGAACCGATGGGAACATCGCCGACGACCACGGCGTTCAAGCCAGGCAATTCAATGCCCCGTTCTTCCAGGAAGTAGGCCACCCCTCGCTGATAGTTGCTCCAGGTTTTCACTAGATCATGTTCAATGTCATCCAGGGAGAACATGACGCTTTCGCCGAAGTCCAGGGCGTGGATGACGACCTGCCGATCATCGCGCGGGGCAGCGGCAACCACAACACTCCTGTCAATGGCCACTGGCAGCACGTAGCCATCGTTGTAGTCGGTGTGCTCCCCGATGAGGTTCACCCGCCCCGGCGCTCGCACGACAGCAGCCGCTTCCTCACCGAAGATCTCCGCAAACCGCCATCTGACATTTGCTCTCTGAGCTTTAACGTTTGACGTTTCACGTTTCACGCTTGGCATTCGAAATCCTCATTCCCCGTTCCTCATCACTCGTTACCTATCACGTAGCCCAGCTTGCGCAACTCGTCCAACAGTTTGGGCCAGTCCTCTCTGCTTATTATGGCCGCCTTGGGCGAGATGATCTCGCGCAGATAGGCCCTGGTCTGGGGCGAAGTGATTAGCTCCTCCATGATCGGTTCGCTCTCGACCTGGAGCAGAAGCGCCCGCCGCACCCGTATCTGTCCCCGCCTCTTGTCCCAATTTCGCAAGGCCAAAACCATGTTTTTGGGAACCTGGCCGCCGCTGACTCGCTTTAGAAAAGCCAGGATCATCTCGATTTTGATGCCCTGACGCAGCCCCCGGGCCAGGGAGGCCCGGGTTAGGCGATACAGGTAGGATTCTCCAGAGGACTGCCAGGCGGCAACTCTCTCCAACTGGAAACGGTCGTAGAGGCTGCCCCCGGTCGGGGCGATGATGGTGAAGTCGGGTTGGACGACCATGAGCGACGGTGGCACTTCAGCAGGAATCCCGCCAGGCAATCCCAACAAGGCAGCCCCCCAGGGGGTGACCAGAAACGAACGAAGGTTGCCCTCGGCGTCGTAGCCCAGCGAGGTGGCCCCCAGCCAATGAAGGGGCTTGGTCACCAGGTGGACGATGAGGGCTCCCTCTACCTGGTCCCAATGCTCAAAGCCCGTCAGATACTGCCCGGTAGCCACTTCGCGGATGTACCAGGACGTGTAATCGCCGTCGGGGCGTTGAAAGTCGGGGTCGTCCTCTTTGATGGCCTCAGTAAAAGAAGTCAGGGAGAGCCACTGCTGGGGCGGGCACCTGGCGAGATGCTCCAGGATTTTCTTTCGCGCCAGCAGGGGATCGTTGTGCCAGCCGGTGGGCTCGCAGCGCAAAGACTTGACCCGCCACAGTTCGTTCCAATCAGGGTCTTTGCGCCACGCCTCCTGCAGAGCCAGGAGTTGCTCCCCCCGCGGGGCCTTGAGCCAGCGTTTGGCCTCAGGGGGATTGGGCTTCAGAAAGCCCTCAGAAGTGTGCACCAGTCCGAGCCGCTGGCAGAGGTGATGCAGGAAGGCCAGGCGTTCGGTTTCCTCCCCATGGCGAATCTCTGCCAAATCGTCCTTGACTAGAAAGCGTTGGTTAATGCGCTCGATATCGCGGCGGGCCAGGCTGCCATCCTTGAGGGGTTTGACATCCTCGTTTTGCAGGTAGCTAAGAAAGGCACAGATGTCTTGCACCAGAGTCAGGTCGCCTTGGCGGATGGCCGAAGGTGCAGATGCAGTCTCTACGATGAAGACCGGCGGTTTTTTCTCAGCATCAGGCAAGAGGGGCAACACGTCTCGAGGTACGAAGATAAACTCGCTGGTTTGGCCTTCCACCTCATCGAAGGCCCTGTAGATAAGGCCTGAGTACCAGAGCCCTTCGGCCGCGCTGACGGGGTTCTCCCAGGGGCACTCGCGTTCCAGGCGGCCAGGCCCAAAGGCTCTGATCTCGCCGTGTTGGCGGACGAAGAGGTGGAGTTTATTACTTCCTCCCTCAGCGACCAGAGATTCCAGAGCTTCCAGTTCCTGGGGTTTCGACCTCTCTAATACATCGGATATGGACTCAGGCTGAGCTAGCTCCTCGGCCAACTGCTCCACGACCTCGCGCCGGCGGTTGCTCGTCAGTGTGATCCCTCGCCTCTTGGCGATGGCCCTCAGCAAAGCCATGTCGCAATCTATCAGGCATTGGCGCAGGTTTTTCATTTACACCTCAAACGCGCTTCAGTAGAAGGGGGAGAATTTCTTTGTCCCAATTATACTCTTTTGTCAGCGTTGTGACAAGCGGTTGTTTGCGTCCTTTAGCTAAATGTGCTATAATGTGACAACGGTGGATACGCATCTCACGTCCAATGCCACAAGCCATACCCGCTTGATCATTGGATAATTTCAATTGACGACACTAGAGCAAGAAAGAAGAAGGAGGTAAGTGTGACTCTATCAACGGACGAAAAGACAACTATCATACAAGAATATCACGTACATCCCAAAGACACCGGCTCGCCTGAGGTGCAGATCGCGCTGCTGACGAACAGGATCAATTACCTGATCGATCACCTGAGGATGCACAAGCACGACGAGCACTCGCGGCGGGGACTGTTGAAGCTAGTCGGGCAGCGCAGGCGCCACCTGGCGTATCTGAATCGCAAGGATTCGGAACGCTATAGAAGCATTATCGGGCGACTAGGTCTGCGGAAATAACCTGTCGCAAGGACGTGCTGCGCGATAGGACGAAGCACGTGAAATAGCTCAAACAAATCTATGAGGTTGGGTGATGAGGTTTAGGAATTGGGGAGTGCGTCAAATCCCGGGGTTTGACCTACTCCCCAGTCCCTGGCCTCTGAGCCTGGCCTCAGCCTGGAGGCAAATTCTAAAATGACAAATCAATTCACAACTGCTATTGGGGACCATCCCATTAGCATTGAGACCGGCAAGCTGGCCGGCCAGGCGGGCGGTGCCGTCACCTTGCGTTGTGGCGATACCTTGCTTTTGGCTACGGCCACTATGTCGAAGGAACCCCGCGAAGGCACAGACTTCCTCCCTCTAACTGTAGACTACGAGGAAAGGCTCTACGCCGCAGGACGCATCCCCGGCAGCTTCTTCCGCCGCGAGGGGCGCCCCCACGAGGCAGCCATCCTAATCTGCCGCCTCACCGATCGCTCCCTCCGCCCTCTCTTTCCCAAAGACCTGCGCAATAACATACAGGTTATCATCACCGCGCTGTCCCACGATCAGGAACATCAGATGGACATCCTGGCCATAATCGGGGCCTCAGCGGCCCTCACTATCTCCAACATCCCCTTTATGGGGCCGGTGGGAGCGGCGCGGGTGGGCTACATTGATGGGCAGTTGGTTTTCAACCCCATCATCTCTCAGATGGAAGAGAGCAGCCTGGACTTGCGCCTGGCCGGCACGGCCGATGCCATGATGATGTTGGAGGCTGGCGCCAACGAGGTGTCAGAGGAGCTGATACTGGAGGCCAGCAAGGCCGGCCACGAGGCCATGCAACCCATCATCGCCCTCCTGGAGGAGATGCGCCATCAGGTGGGCAAGCCCAAGTCGGAGTACAAGTCCTTTGCCGTGAGCGAGGGATTACGCCAGATTGTCGCTGAACGCCTGGGCGGGCGGATCAGGAAAGTCCTGGACCAGACCAGCGAGAAGGAGGAGCGCAAAAAGGCCCTGGACGCTCTGAAAAATGAACTCTTGGCTGAACTAGTAGATGAATACCAAGAGAAGGACGTTAAGGAGGTCTTCAACGGCTTGATGAGGGACGAGGTGCGCAGGCAAATTCTCCACCAGGGCGTTCGACCCGATGGGCGTGGCCCGGAAGATGTCCGGGCCATATCTTGCGAGGTCGGCCTCTCGCCGCGGGCCCACGGAACGGGGCTCTTCAACCGGGGCGAGACCCAGGTGCTGACCATCGCCACCCTGGGCACCCCCAGGGAAGAGAAGCGCCTGGACGGCCTCTATCCCGAGGAGTCCAAGCGCTTCATGCACCACTACAACTTCCCGCCCTACTCTACTGGAGAGGCCCGCTGGCTGCGTGGCCCAGGTCGAAGGGAAATCGGCCATGGGGCCCTCGCCGAGCGAGCCCTCTTGCCCATGATCCCCCCCGTGGACGAGTTCCCGTATACCATTCGCCTGGTTTCTGAGGCGCTCTCCTCCAACGGTTCCACTTCCATGGCCAGCGTCTGCGGTTCCACGCTGGCCCTGATGGACACCGGCGTGCCCATCAAACGCCCAGTGTCCGGCATAGCCATGGGCCTGGTCAAGGATGGGGACGAGTATCGCATCCTGACCGACATCCAGGGACTCGAGGATCACCTGGGGGACATGGATTTCAAGGTGGCTGGTACCAGAGAGGGCATCACCGCTCTGCAGATGGATATCAAGATCAAGGGCATTAGTTACGAGATCATGGCCGAGGCCCTGGCGCAGGCGAAGGAAGCGCGCTTCTTTATCTTGGACAAGATGCTGGAGGTGCTTCCTGAGACCAGGCCGGATATGTCGCCCTACGCGCCGCGCATCACCATCGTCAAGATTGATCCAGAGATGATCGGCGCTATCATAGGCCCTGGCGGCAAGATCATCCGCCGTATCCAGGAGGAGACGGGGGTCAAGATGGATGTGGAGGATGACGGCAGCGTCTACATCGCCTCGGCCGATGGTCCCAGCGCCCAGCGGGCCAAAGAAATGGTAGAAGCTCTGGTAGAGAGACCGGAGATAGGGAATATTTACACCGGCAAAGTGGTACGCATCGAGGATTACGGAGCCTTCGTGGAGATACTGCCCGGCAAGGATGGCATGGTACACATTTCACAACTGGCGGATTACCGGGTGCCCAGCGTAAGGGATGTAGTTCAGATGGGCGACGAGATCATGGTCATGGTCATTGACATTGACCCAGCCGGTAAGATCAAGCTCTCCCGCCAGGCTGTGCTTGTGGGCTGGACGGCCGAAGAGGCCCGCGAGCGCGACCGCAAGCCCTCCGGTCGAACGGGGCGGCGCGATTCCCGAGGCTCAGGCAGCGGTGGGTCGCGCGATCGTCGCCCCCCCCGGCGTCGCTAGCTTGTTGGAAGCCCGTCCTGAGCCTAGTCGAAGGGTTGGAGATTGGAAATTGGAAGAGTTTCAACAAGATACAAAAACTGGAAAACAAGAGTCGGTTCTTAGAATGCTTTTGAGGTGGTTGAGTGAGGCTGTGGAAACGATCGTGCCAGCCATTCTCATCGCCCTCCTCATCAACCTCTTCCTGGCCCAGGCCACCAGAGTCTATGGTCAGAGCATGGAGCCCAACCTGCACACAGACCAGCGCCTGGTGGTGGAGAAGCTCTCTTACAGCTTCCACGAGCCACGGCGGGGCGATATCGTCATCCTCCAGGTTCATCAGGCCGGGTCAGGGCTCCTCATTAAGCGAGTCATCGGGCTACCGGGCGAGAAGATAGAGATCAAGGGCGGCAAGGTTTACATTAACGAGCAGCCTCTGGCAGAACTGTACCTCTCTAATCAGTCCCAGAGGGACATGAGGGCCACCGTTGTGTCGCCTGAGCACGTCTTCGTCCTGGGTGACAACCGGGGCTTCAGCAACGACTCTCGCTCCTTTGGCTCAGTACCTTTGGATAACATCGTCGGCCGGGCCTGGTTGTCCTATTGGCCCCTCGATCAGATAGGATTCCTGGAGTGAACACGAGGGCCCATCATGTCCAAACGCTGGAGCGAAACCACCAAGTGGCTAGTAATCATCAGTAGCCTGCTGGCTCTGGTGTGGATTATCGCTCGCTTCAGCCAGATCATCTCTCCCCTGGCCATTGCCGTCATCCTGGCCTACGTTCTCAATCCCCCGGTCAGATTCCTTACCGCCCGGACCAGGCTGCCCCGCACCCTGGTAGTAGCTAGCATCTACCTGGCCCTCATCGTCATCCTGAGCCTGATGCTGGTGGCCTTCGTTCCCAGCCTAATCCAGCAGGTGACGAGCATAGACGTGGACCTTCAGGACAGCGTCGATGGCATCAGCCGCTTCTTCGAGCAGCCCCTCTTCATCTTCGGCTTCTACGTTGACCTGCTGGATGTCTACCAAGAGGTGCGCGGCACTGTCCAGAACATCGTCTCCCCCCTTGCTTCACAGACAGTCTCGTTTCTTTTCGGTCTGGCCTCTGGTTTTGCCTGGCTTGTCTTCGTCCTCATCGTTTCTTTCTATCTACTGAAAGACCTGGGGAAGTTCGGCCGCTCTATTTATGGACTGGTGCCGGGGGACTATCAGGATGAGATTCGCCGGCTGGGAGAGGGAATCAACGTCGTCTGGAATGCCTTCTTCCGGAGCCAGCTCGTCCTCTGTGCCGTCGTAGGGGCGGTGGTGGGGGTGACCATGCAGGTTGTGGGGGTGAGGAACGCCCTCATCCTGGGGATAATAGCTGGCGTCCTGGAGATCATCCCCAACATCGGCCCCATCATCGCCGCCATCCCCGCCGTCCTCATCGCCTACTTTCAAGGCTCCACCTACCTGCTCATCTCCAACGGTTGGTTTGCTCTCCTGGTCATTGGCCTTTACGTGGTCATCCAGCAGTTGGAGAACAACATCCTGGTGCCCCGCATCATTGGCCGCAGCCTCAACCTGCATCCCCTGGTGATCATCGTCGGGGCTATCGCTGGGGCGAACCTGGCTGGCGTCCTGGGCATGTTCCTGGCTGCCCCTATGCTCGCCAGCCTGCGCATTGTGGGGAACTACGTTCGCTCCAAGTTGTTGGACCTGGAGCCCTTCCCGGTGCAGGAGAACATTGAGGGGCCGGAGGCTATGCCAGAGGGGGAAGGTGAAACAGTTGTGGAAGCAGAAGAGTAGTAGCTGTGTTGGATGACCTGCCTGTGAGCAGGTGGATAGGGGAGAAATGGTGAAGCCGAGGCCTTGTGCCTCGGCTTCTTGCTTTGCGGGTGAAGAACAGTGGATGGGCAGGACTTCGTCGTGAGCTCAGCCGAACGATTTACGAATCAGGTGAGAATTCACAATTCCTCTTCATGCAAAATTCATGTAAGTTTCACTCTATTTTCACCCATAGATTGAGAACTCCGTGCTATACTTTGATTGTGATTTGACACGTTTTCCATTGCTTGAGTGGGCTTTGAGCGACGATCACTGCTGAAGTTGCAGGGGAGGGAATGATATGGCTGAGGAGAGAATGTCATTACTAAGGGCACGAGAGGCCGCGGAGTACCTGAATATCAGCCTGGCTACCCTGGGCAGGATGGAAAAGAAAGGGGAGTTGACGCCTTTCCGAACTCCCGGAGGCCACCGCCGCTACAGCCTGGAGATGTTGAACGAGTACCTGGAGGGGAGCCAAAAGCGATCTCGGTCCGCGAGGCCGCCCCAGAATGCCCAGGGGGGCAAGCTACCGGATAACGCGGTGAGGGTCCTCGTGGCGGACGATGAACCAGATACCGTCGAGCTGATCATCGAGGCGTTGCACGAAGATAGCGACGTCTACGAATTCGCTTCCGCCAGCACTTGCTATGAGGTCGGCGTTCAAGTTACAGCCTTCAAACCGGACCTCATCGTTCTGGGCCTGGCACAGCCTGAGACCGACGGGCGTGAGGTCTGCAAGAAGATAAAGAGCGATCCTGAGACAGAGCACATCAAGGTTGTGGGGGTAATCGGGCCTGGAGAGAATGGAACGATCGGGGAGATACTTCGCTACGGGGCGGATGATTGTCTGATCAAACCGCTCCAAATCGAGGAGCTCCAGCGATCGGTGCGATACTTGACCTCAAGAAAAAAAGTAGTTGAAGATGAAAGATGAAGATAAGACGGAAGAGCAACTTATAAAGGAATTGGTGGAAACGCGCCCACGAGCTACCGAATTGGAAGCGGCGGACACCGGGGGCAAGCAGGCGGAGGAGGCGCTCAAAGAGCTCCTGGGGACGATTGAGCGAGCCAAGCAGGAGTGGGAGTCCACGGCCGATTCGCTCCCTGACCTCGTCTGCCTGGTAGACGATCGAGGGCGCATCATCCGCACAAACCGGACTGTGGAAACCTGGAACCTGGGGCAGGTTCTGAGTGTGAGGGGCAGGGAGTTCCATGAGCTTCTCCACTCTGACTGTGCGGGTTCCGCTTGCTATCTCGACACCTTCTGGAAACGGGCATGGGAGGAGACGATCCGGGGTCAGCCCAGCCAATGCGAAGCCTATGACGAGATCTTAGAACGCTACGTCCTCGTCAGGGTTCAACCGTGGAAGAATGAGGAGAAGGGGACAGCGAACAGTTTTACAGTGGTCGTTGTGCAGGACATCACCGAGCGCAAGCAGGCGGAGGAGGCGCTGAAGGAGTACTCAGAGCGGCTGGAAGAGATGGTAGATGAACGCACTCAAGAACTGCGAGATGCCCAGCAACAACTGGTCCGCGCGGAAAGGTTGGCTGCCATAGGCCAGCTTGGAGCCAGCATAGGCCACGAACTGCGCAATCCTCTCGGGACCATCAAGAACTCCACTTACTATCTCAATATGAAGCTGGGCCAGGCCAGCGGGAAGGTGAAGAAACACCTCGGTATCATAGAAAAGGAGATAACAAGGTCGAACAAGATAATCACTGACCTGATGGACTTCGCCAGGGTGAGGAGACCAGCATTGCGAAAGACCGATGTTAACCTTCTGGTGAAGGAAGCGGTTTCACGCAGTAAGGTTCCTGGGAACGTGGAAGTGATCACACATTTGAAAAAGGGACTTTCTCCCCTGATGGCCGATCCGGGGCAGATAGAGCAGGTCTTCATGAATATGATCTCGAACGCCGCTCAGGCCATGACTTCGTCTGATTCAGCCGAGACGCGCGAGGGGGGGAGATTGGAGATCTCCACCAGGGCTGAGGACGGATTCATCGTCACGGAATTCAAGGACGACGGCTGTGGGATTTCGGAGGAGAACCTGGGGAAGCTCTTCGAGCCCCTGTTTACCACCAAGACCAAAGGCATCGGTTTGGGTTTGGCGATCTCCACGGCGATCGTCGAGGCCCACGAAGGCCACATCGAGGTGGAGAGCGAATTGGGGAAGGGAACTACCTTCACTGTAAAATTGACGGCATCAGCCACCGTCAAATGACCAGCATCAGCTAATCGGGCATAGGGCTTCGGGGTCTCAGTAGATCCAAATTCTGATGCTGCATTGGATTCAGTTCAGACAGGTTTTTCACGATACCACGATACCATAATGGGAAGATTAAGTTGTGGGGCATAGAAAACATCTACTCACAGCCAGGGAGGCCGCCGAGTACCTGGCTATCAGCCTTGACACCCTGGGCAGGATGGACAAGCAGGGGCAGTTGGTGCCTTTCCGGACGCCAGGTGGCCACCGCCGCTATAGCCTGGCGATGTTAGACGAATACCTGGAGGGAAGCCGACGGCGCTCCCCAGCAACGACATCCCTGAATGGAGAGAACCATGGACGATAAAGTCAGCATCTTGATAGTGGACGACGAAACGGGCATGCGCGAAACCCTATATGATATCCTGGAGGATATGGGCTATCACACTGCTATCGCCGTAGACGGCCATGAAGCTATCCAGAAGGTCAAAGATAATGCCTTCGACGTCATCTTAATGGACGTCAAGATGCCGGGGATGGATGGGGTGGAGACCTTCAAACAGATCAAGGGCATCCAGCCGGACGCAGCGGTGGTGATGATGACGGCCTATGCCGTCGAGGATCTCATCAAGGATGCTCTGTTCGAGGGAGCGTACGGCGTACTCTACAAGCCTCTCGACATGGAGAGAGTGATCAGCGTCATTGATGGTATAGGGGAAGGGGGGCTCGTACTGGTGGTTGACGATGATCGTGCTAACTGCGAGTTCTTCAAGGACACGCTAGAGACCAGAGGTTACCAGGTCACTATCGCTTGGAGTGGCGAGGAAGCGATCGAGATAGTGCGAGAGAACAGCTATGACATGATCTTCATAGACATGAAGCTCCCGAACATGAGTGGCCTGGAGACGTATCTGGCCATCAAGGAAGTCAATCCCCAGGCAGCCACGGTGATGATGACTGCCTACTCCCAGGAAGCCAACGATTTATTAGAGGAACCTTTAGGGGCGGATGATGTTCATACTTATCTCTACAAGCCATTTGAAATAGAGGAGGTGATTCAACTTGTTGACGGAATCTGTCATAGAAACCGCCAAGGAAGCGAGCAGGATGCAAGCCACTGAGCCAACTCCGTCTGAGGTGTCACCCGCTATGGGACGGTTGATAAGGATCGTGGGGCACGACCTCAGGAACAAGCTGGGGGTGATGAAGAACTCCATCTACTACCTCAACATGAAGCTGGGCCGCGGCGATCCAAAGGTGCACAAGCACCTCCGGATCATGGGAAGGGAGCTCGCTAACGCCAATAGGATGGTTTCCGACCTGATGGACTTCGCCCTGTCGAAGGAGCCTGTGCGTCGGCAAAGCGACGTCAAGGCGATCGTTGCGGAGGCGCTATCCCAGGCATCCCTGCTAGATGGTTGGGAAACAGCCATCAGCCTGGATGATACCCTACCGCCTCTAATGGCCGACGTCTTCCAATTGCAGCGTGCCTTCACAAACATAATTCTGAGGGTTGTCGAAGGGGTGCCGGCAGGTGGTAAGCTCCAGATCACCGCCAGGGAGCACAACGGTTTTTTGGAAGTGGGGTTCGGATCCGCTGGTCTCACCATTCCCGAGGAGAACCTGGCAGCAGCCGCTACTCCCCTCGCATCGACCGGTGGCACCAGTCTGGGAATGGCTGTGAGCAAGATGCTGGTGGAGGGCCACGGGGGCACCATTGGGATAGGACGCCTGGCCAGGAACGGGACGATGTTCGTGGTGAGATTGCCGCTGTAAGTGAAGGAGAGACAAAGCATGAACGAGAAGGCAAACATTCTGATAGTTGACGACGATGCTAGCATGATCGAGAGCAAGTCCGAGGTTCGGGCCGGCCCTGCCCTCGTTGATCTCAAGAAATATCGAGTCCAACCTGAAGCCTTGCGCCTGATTCCTGAGGAGACGGCCAGACAGTACGAGGTTATACCCCTCCGTATTGAAGGCAATTCCCTGGTCGTGGCCATGAGCCAGCCTGAGAACCTGTACATCCTTGATGAAATCCAAGCCCGTACCAGAATGCAGGTAAGGCCCCTACGCGCTGCCTTGATGGATGTGCGGGAGGCCATCAACCTTCACTACCGGGCTCTGCTTGAAGTGGAGAGTGAAATCGAACAGCTCACCTCCGCCGACCTCGCCCGGGTCCCTGCCTCGCGCATTTTGGATCTCCTCATTGATGGGGCGGTGAAAGACGGTGCTTCGGACGTCCACATTGAGCCGCAGCAGGATCGTCTGCGCATCCGCTATCGCATTGATGGCCACCTGCACGACAGGCTATCCCTGCCGCTGAACGTCCATGTCCTCTTGCTTTCCCGGCTGAAGGTTCTGGCTAAAATGGACATTACTGAACGGCGACGGCCCCAGCATGGCCAGTTCACCGTCCCGATAGATGGCCGGGATGTAAACGTCCGCGCCGCCACGGTCAACACACCGCGGGGAGAGGTGGCCGTGCTGCACGTCGTGGAGCAGAGCCTATCGGTTATGGAGCTCTCCGAGCTAGGCTTCCTCACCGATTCCCTCAAGCTCTATCGAGGTCTAGTTCAGTCTGCCTCCGGCATGATCTTGGTCAGCGGGCCGGCGGGCTCAGGTAAGACGACGACTTTATATGCCTCCATCAACCAACTGAACACCGAAGAGCGCAACATCGTGACCATAGAGGATCCCATCGAGTACCATCTCGATAATGTGAAGCAAATCCAGGTCAACCCCCAGGTTGACCTCACCTTCGCCAGCGGCTTGCGAGCCATCATGCGTTTGGATCCGGATGTCATCCTGGTGGGCGAAGCTCGCGATGCGGAGGCAGCAAAGGCGGTCACCCAGGCAGCCCTGTCAGGGTCATTGGTGCTGTCATCAGTCCATACTAATACTGCCACAGGCGCGCTCTTTCGCCTGCTTGACTTAGGTGTCGAGCCCTTCCTGGTTAGCTCAGCGATGACTGGCGTTATCAATCAGCGCTTAGTGCGGCGGGTTTGCCCCCACTGCTCCTCTCTCCGTGAGGTGCCCCAGGAGGAACGATTGGCCTACGAGGAAGAGATGGGTGAGGCGCGAACCCAATTCTACTACGGGGCGGGCTGTAACTTCTGTGCCGACACTGGCTACCTTGGCCGAAGCGGCGTTTTCGAGGTGCTGGTGATGAGTGGTGAGATCAAGCGCATGCTGATAGGGGGCGCCAGCGGCAAAGAGATCAAGGATCAGGCTGTCAAAGAGGGAATGGCAACTCTGCAACATGCCGGAATGCAGAAAGTGAAAGAGGGCCTCACTACACTCCATGAAGTGCTACGCAACGTCTTTTACTGATACGGTTTCCGGTCACGCCGTTCTAAAAAGCTCCCAGTCCTCGCCCTGGGGGCTTTTTGGGAGACAAAGCGGCGTCCAGATTCACAGTTGCGGTCAACAGCCTGATGTGGTATAATTTAGGTAGAGTTCTTGGATCGGCGTGAAGCAAAGCAACAGATTCATTCGTACACGAAAAGGGGCAAAGAAATTGGATGAGAAGGCCCGCGTCTTGATAGTTGATGACGATGCCAACTTGTGCGAAACGCTCGCGGACATCCTGGAGGAGAAGGGGTATCGCGTGGTTGTCGCTTATGATGGTACGAATGCCATCAAAGAGGTGAAAGGCCAACACTTCGATCTGGCGCTGATAGATATAGTGATGCCAGGCATGAACGGCATCGAGGCCCTGCGGCAGATCAAGGCTATAGATCCCCAACTCACGACCATGCTTACTACCGGGCACACTACCCTGGATGATTCAGTCTCCGAGGCTATAGAGGCAGGGGGTGCTGGTGTCCTGTACAAGCCCCTCGATATAGATGCCATCGTGGAGATGATCGAAAGTCGGGCCGAGGCGCCAGGCCTACCCCGCATTGATCTCAAGAAATACGAAGTCCAACCGGCAGCCCTGCGCTTGATCCCTGAGGCGATCGCCCGGAAATGGGACATCATGCCTCTCCATATCGAAGATAATTTCCTGATAGTGGCCATGGCTGATCCCGATAATCTGTACGCCATTGAGGACATCCGGGCCCTCTCCAGGATGGAGGTCAGGGTCTTGCACGCCGCCTTAATGGACGTGCAAGGGGCTATCAACCTCCACTACCGGGCCGCGGGGGAGATCGAAAAGGAGATCCGCCACATCCTCCCTACTGCGGCGGAGTGGGTGGAAGCAGACGATAGGATAAGCTCTGATCTCATCGCCCAGGCTCCTATTGTGCGTGCTGTAAACCTCCTCGTCTCTCAGGCGGTAAAGGACCGGGCCTCGGACATCCACATCGAACCCCAGCAGGACCGCCTGCGTGTCCGTTACCGCATTGATGGCATCTTGCACGACACTCTCGCCTTGCCCCTGAGTGTCCACGGGCCGATGGTCTCCAGGGTGAAGGTGCTGGCCTCTATGAACATCGCCGAACGCAGGCGACCCCAGGATGGTCACTTCGCCATCTCGGTAGATGGCACAGAGGTGGATATCCGTGTGGCCACAGCGGACACCTCCTGGGGGGAGATGGCCGTATTGCGTGTCCTGGACAAGGCCATGTCCGTCATGGACCTCCCAGATCTGGGGTTCCTCCCCGGCTCTCTAAAGACCTATCAAAGACTCATCCGATCCCCCTTCGGCATGATCCTGGCCGCCGGGCCGACGGGATCAGGCAAGACGACGACCCTCTATGCCTCCATCAACCAACTGGATTCCAAGGAGCGTAATATCATCACCATTGAGGACCCCGTCGAGTACCGCTTCGCCAACATCAACCAGATGCAGGTCAACATTCAGGCGGACGTCACCTTCGCGCGTGGCCTGCGAGCCACCATGCGCCTGGACCCGGACGTCATCCTGGTGGGTGAGATCCGCGATAAGGAGACGGCCAGCATAGCCATCCAGGCGGCCCTGACAGGGCACCTGGTTTTGTCCACAGTGCATGCCAACGACGCCGTGGGAGCTCTCTTTCGGCTGATGGACCTGGGGATCGAGCCTTTTCTCATTACCTCAGCGATGGTGGGCATCATCGCCCAGCGACTGGTGCGCCGCGTCTGCCCGCATTGCCGCACCCTCCGTGAGGTGCCGGAGGAAGAGCAATTGATGTACGAGAAAGAGATGGGGGAGAAGCGGACCAGGTTCTATCATGGGACAGGCTGCAACTTCTGCGCCCTGACTGGGTATCATGGCCGGATGGGCGTTTACGAGGTTCTGGTGATGAGCCAGGAGATCAGACGTCTTGTGCTCACGGGTGCCAGCACCGATGAGATCAAGGATCAGGTTATTAAAGAGGGTATGGTGACTATGTGGCGCGATGGGATGTTGAAGGTGCAAGCTGGCCACACCACGCCCCGTGAAATACTGCGGAATGTATTTGCGATTGGCTAATTAAGCCCTGTACTGACCTACAGGACAGTGCGAGGAATCATGCCTTACAAGTATGTCGCTTACACTCAAGCTGGAGAGCGGGTACAGGGCACACTCAACGTCTCCTCGGAGGCGGCGGCGGAGGAGGCCCTCTGGAGATCGGACTACGTCATTATCAGCCTCAGGCAGGCGCGGCCTGGGGCCGATTTAGCGGAGTTGATGCCCACCTTCTTTGGGGTCAAGACCCGGGACCTGATCGTCTTCAGCCGCCAATTAGCGACCCTGATCGAATCGGGCATCACCATCCTGTCTGGCCTCCAGATGCTGGGGGAGGAGGCCAGCAGTAAGCCTCTGCAGAAAGCCCTTCAGGAGGTCAGCGAAGATGTGCAGGAGGGTGAGACCCTCTCCAATGCGATGAAGAGGCAATCCCAGACCTTCCCTTCCATCTACAGTCGGATGATAGAGATAGGGGAGCGGATGGGGAACATGGAATCGGTGCTGCGGCAACTGGCGACTTACATGGAAAAACGGGAGGCCCTGACCCGCAAGCTGCGCGGGGCTATGGCTTACCCGGCATTTATCATATCCCTGCTCTTCGTGGTGATGTTCCTAATGATCACCTTCACCCTTCCTGGTATAATGGGGCTCTTCGGTGACTTCGAGATGGAGTTGCCCCTACCTACCAAGATACTTCTCGTCATCACTGACTTCACCACGGCCTATCGGACCCAAATGATGGCCGGCGCCGTGCTTGTGGTAACTGTGATTGTTTTGTATCTAAGGACTTCCATCGGCCAGCGGCATCGCGATATATTGCTCCTGAAGATCCCGCTCATAGGAGCCATCAATATTCAGAGCAATGTGTCCCAACTCTGCCATACCATGTCCATCCTCTTGAAGGCGGGACTGCCTATGTCCGAGATCATGAACCTGATCGTGGATACGATGGGGAACATCATCATAAAAGAGGCTTTTAGCAGGGTGCGCACGGAGATGCTGCAAGGGCAAGGCCTCTCCCAACCCATACGCCAGGAGAAGGTTTTCCCCGGCCTGCTGGCCCAGATGGTCAGGGTCGGTGAGGAGACGGGCACGCTGGATACGAACCTGGAGACGTTGGCTGTCTTCTACGAGGAGGAAGCAGACCGCAAGATCAACACTCTCACGAGTATGATGGAGCCGGCCTTGATGCTCTTTGTTGGGGTGATGGTGGGTTTCCTCGCCGTCGCGGTGATTACGCCCATGTATTCCCTGATGGGCAGTATGCGGTAGTCAACTTGTACTGAGCCTTGTCCTGAGCCCTCGGCCTGAGCTCGGGCCGAAGGCTCGTCGAAGGGCTGTCGAAGTAAGATGAGAAAGAAGATCGGCTGTGGGCTGCAGGCCGAACCTTAACTCGACCTTAACTAATTCTCGTTGACAAGAACAGGGAAATCTGCTATAATATAATCGTGCAGGGCGAACGTTTCTTTGCAATATAATAAGGTCCGATGAAGGCAAACTCATCGAAAGGTGGGGACGCAAAGCCACGGGTCTGTTTCAGTGAACCAACTACTGATATGATGGCCGGGCTGCCGAAGACAGATTTCGAGAAGCGTGCTGTTTGGAAGCAGGTCGGCTAACAGCGCGTTTTTTGGTTGATGCGCCCAAGCGATGGGTCAAGTTGCGGAGTCCTCAACTTGTTGAGGCGTTTCCGTTGCGGCGCAGTCGGTCATGGATACGAAGAAGAGAGGTGAGCGGTGAAGTCAACTGCTTTTGTGGATGAGAGAGGGCAGAGCCTGGTCGAAACACTGGTGGCGGTGGCCATCATAGCCATCGTCCTCACCACCTTCCTGGCCGCCCTCTCCACCGCCACCTGGGGCGTGGCCACGGTTCGTGAGCGGGTAACGGCGGTGAACCTGGCTCGGGCACAGTTGGAGTGCATCCAAGACCATCCTTATATTGTGGGCGCAGATCCGATCTCTTATGCAACTACGTGTACTGTCACACAATCATCGTCATACCCTGTTTCCCTTACCATCTCTTATTGGATTTCGTCGACTTTCACTATCACCCCTACTGACGACGACGGCATGCAGTGGATCACCGTGACCGTCTTTCACAATAGTGAGTCTATATTCACGATAGGGAACTACAAGGTGAAGCGATGATTAGAGACGAGAGGGGAGTAACCCTAACTGAGCTATTATTGGCTATAGCCATTATGGCGCTGATAACCGGCACCCTTGGCACGGCCATCTACCAGATTCTCGATATTACCAGCCGGGGCAGCAATGAGTTGGTGGTTCAACACGACCTGCGGAACGCCGCCGTCTGGCTCAACCGCGACGTGCTCAGCGCTTCCAAGGCGACGGTCACTCAGGAGGGCGATGACTATAAGATGGTCTTGGAGGTTCCCCATCTCAAAACTAGCCCAGCGGTGACCACTACCATTAGCCATATTACCTATACCTATTCCGAAGACACAGGAGACCTGACCCGCGAGTCCGATTTTGATGGTTCATCCCATACAATAGCCAGGCACATCGTTTCCAACCCCTTCCCACCGTTGGACACTACCATTGAGGCTCCTGACGTCGTAGCGATAACCCTTGGCTCTTTGGAGGGGAAGGTCCCAGGAAGCGGCACGTTTGCTCTAAAGATGCGGGCCGGTGGGTACATACGGGTGGAGGGGTTATGCCAAATCGTTGCCGCCGATGACCTTGATATTGCCTTGTCAACCCATCCTCCTGAGCCCATGGCAGTCCAATGGGATATCACGAACAACGGCAGCGATGAGGCAAGTATCGAGCAAATCCTCATAACATGGCTAATAACAGACACTGCGCTCACCGAGATCTGGTGGGACGACGGCACAAACCCAATTTTCGCTGAGTCGCGACCTCCACCAACAGCAACTATCATCAAGCCTCGATGGGGGAGTGGGGATCGAACGATAGCTGGTGGACAGAAAACGCTTGAATTCTGGTTCGAGGTGGATGCCGTTGATGATGAAGACCTATACTCGATTGAGATCACCTTCGATAACGGATGTATAATTTCATTCCCCTAATGCTGATCAAGAGGAGCACTTTGTGATGAGGAAAGTTGTTTCAGGTGAAAGCGGGCGGGCTTTGCTGTGGGCCCTGGTTGTCCTGGGCATTGGCGCCCTGCTCATTCCTCCCCTCCTGGCTTCCATCAGCACCAACCTCTTCGCCACCCGCGCCGTCGAAGAGAGCTTGAAGGAACAATACGCAGCGGACGCAGGAGTCGAGCAAGCCATCTTCCTGATGTCCACGGGTGACTACAACCTGGGAGAATCCTTCGACCCTCCCCCCTTGGTCAACAACCTGCCCGTCTCGGTCACGATAACGGTAGCCGCCGAGGACGTTTACAAAATCATGTCTGAAGCGGGAGACATCAGAATCGAGTCCTACGTCTCCACCAACTATACCAACCTCGCGTGGCTCCTCGGTAACGGCATTACCAGCTACGGTAACGTGACTCTTCAGTCCAACACCGTCATTTCTGGCGATGTCCGGTACGGCGGCGATCTCGGGGGCCAAGGGGTAGTCGCGGGCGGCTACACGGCGGAAGAGGACGAGGACATCGTGGAGGATTGGCCCGAGACTAGCGATCTGTCCGACTTCTATTGGCTGGACGTGCAGGGCTTAGATCCCTACCCTGCTGGCAGCATTGATGTTGGCTCTGGCACTGAGGCCGAACCTTACCCCCTGGGACCTCTATACCGTGACGGGGACCTTGATATCGAGAGCTCCCAAAATCTATGGGACGCGGCGGCAGTACTCAGCGGGACTATCTATGTTACGGGGCAGCTAAACATTGGAGGGGCCAAACTCTTCACGCTGGACCTTAATGGTCAGGCCATATACGTTGAATATATCGGCACCGGATACGCTATTGTCATCGGAGGCGCAGTTACTATATCAGGCTCAGGAGTCATCATAGCCGAAGGCGGCATTTTTTTCCAGCCAAACAGTGAGACTAGTCCTGATGACTTCGTGTTTGTCATGTCCGTCTCTGGTGAGGCGAGGGTCAACCCTAGCGGCGATTTCTACGGGGCAGTGGTTGGCAAAGAGGTTGTCATCATACAACCAGGGAACTTTCTCGAGTGGACGAACCCGTATAACAAGGGGCTGAACTTCCCCAATGGCACCAAAGGCGTCTTGGAGTTTGTGACTTACCGCATTTATCCTCGTTAAGATAGAGCTATTGTATAGAGTTGGGGACCTTGACATCTTCAATTGCATAAGGTTCGATAAAGGCAAACCCATCGAAAGGTGGGGACGCAAAGCCACGGGTCTACGTTAGCAGATAGCAGATGGCGAACCACTGTTAGCGAATAGGATGGCCGGGCTGCCGAAGACAGATCTCGAGAAGCGCGCTGTTTGGAAGCAGGTCGGCCCGGCAGCACGCTTTTTTGTGGGCCTGGCTAAATGGCAGAGGTAGGTTAGAGATGGATAAGAGAAGCAAGTTTATTACCCAACGTCTTCAGATTCTAGCATCTTCCAGGAGGGAGAAGACCACGAGCAAGCAGCAAGCCCGCCCAATCATCAAGGCCTTCTGTCTCGTTCTGACTGCCGCCCTGCTGATCGGGATGGCGCTGATCGTGATCCGGCCTTTCGTGTCTCGCGCGGATACCATCCCTGTCACCTGCGACGTCACCGAACTCATCAACGCTATCAACACCGCCAACGGCAATGGGCAGCCTGACACCATTAACCTGGCGCTTGGCTGTACCTACACCCTCGCCGCCGCGAACCACACCCACCCTACCCTTGGAGCGACCGGCGTGCCCATCATCACCAGCCAGATCACCATCAACGGCAACGGCGCTACCATCGAGCGCAGCAGTGGTGACGACTTCCGCATCTTCCACGTGGCCAGCGGCGGCGACCTGACGCTGAACAACGTCAGCATCACCAATGGTGACCCCGGCAGCGAGCGCGGCGGCGGCGTCTACAACGAAGGCACGTTAGACATCAGCAACAGCGCTGTCTACAGTAATACCGCCACCTACGGTGGCGGTGTCTACAGCGAAGGCGCGGTGGATATCAGAGATAGCACCGTTTACAGCAACACAGCCACCACCGGGGGCGGGGGCATCTGCAACATAAGTACGCAGGGCATCCAAATCAACAACAGTACCATCTTTACTAACACAGCCCGCTACGGCGGCGGCGTATACAATCAAGGCGAAACGGCCAAGGTGAACGTCAGCAACAGCACCATCTCTGATAACGATGCCAATATCTACGGCGGCGGCATCTACAACCCCTTGGGCACGGTGAACATCGCCAATAGTACCCTCTCTGATAACGGCGCCGATCTCGGCGGTGGTATCTACAATAATGGCTCGACGAACATGAGCAACGTCACCCTCTCCGGCAACACAGCCGCCGACGGCGGCGGCATCTACAATAATGGCGGCCCGGTGAAGATGCAGAATTCGATCATCACCAATAGCACGTCGGGTGGGGATTGCGCTGGCGATGGTATGTTTTGGAGCAGTGGCAACAACAACCTGATAGATGATCATGCACCAAGCGACGCCTGTAGTGGTATCAGCGCGGCTGCTGTCACCTTCTTCAACACCACTTTAGGAGCCAATGGCGGCCCTACCCTAACCCACGCCCTGCAATTGGGCAGCAACGCCATTAATCATCCCGTCGCCAACTGTGCCATCATCAGCACCAGCACCGCCCCTCCCCCTAACGATGCTGGAGCTACCATCATCACCGACCAGCGTGGCCGCACCCGCCCCGAGGGTGGAGGTTGTGACATCGGCGCGTTTGAATACGGCTCTGAGACTACACCGACGCCAACGGAGACATCCACCACTACCTCGACGCCCACGGTAACCGACACACCCACAGCCACGGCAACCCACACGCCGACGCCCACACCTACCAACACACCAACACCCACCGACACGCCTACGGTGACCAACACACCAACGACCACTGACACGCCCACCATCACCCCAACACCTACCGAGACGCCGACCAATACGCCTACTCCCACACCGACGCCCACCAACACGCCGATCACCGTTCCCTGCGATGTCGACGAACTTATTGATGCCATCACCGACGCCAACAGCACCGAGGGAGCTGACACCCTCAACTTGGCGACCGACTGCGCTTACACCCTGACCATTCTGGACAACAACACCTATGGTCCCAACGGCTTGCCCTCCATCACCAGTCAGATCACCATCAACGGCAACGGCGCCACTATCGAACGCGGTAGTGGTGTGTTCCGCATCTTCCACGTGGCCAGCGGCGGCAACCTGACGCTGACCAACATCACCATCGCCGCTGGCAACTCCGGCGGCAACTACGGCGGCGGCATCCTCAACGGCGGCGGCACGCTGAACATCAGCCACAGCACCCTCTCTGGTAACACAGGCAGTTACGGCGGCGGCATCCTCAACGGCGGCACGCTGAATATCAGTAACAGTACCTTCTCCGATAACACAGCCAGCGCGGACGGCGGCGGCATCTACAGCGGAGGTACACTGAACATCAGCCACAGCACCTTCTCCGATAACACAGCCAGCACGGACGGCGGCGGTATCTACAAGAGCGGCGGCACGATCAATATCAAGAACACCATCCTTGCTGGCAACACCCACAATAATTGCTCCGGCGGGATGACGTCCCATGGTTACAACCTGGAGAGTGGCACGGACTGTGGCCTCACCGGAGCTGGCGACCTGCAGGACGCTACTGCCGACCTCGGCCCCTTGCAAGACAACGGCGGCCCCACCTGGACCCACGCCCTGGGCGACCTCAGCGATGCCCTTGACGGAATCCTTAATGGCCAAAGCGGCTGCGGCACCACCTACACCACCGACCAGCGCGGTGCTGGGCGGCCATACCCCGCAGAGGGAAGTTGTGACATCGGTGCGTTTGAGCGCGGTTTTACGCCACCTGATACCCCGACGCCAACGGCCACGGCAACTCACACCCCGACAGCCACACCGACCAACACACCCACCATCACCCCAACGCCCACCGAGACGCCTACCGGCCTGGCCACGTCTACCCCGACTCCGACCAGCGCGGCGACGGCTACACCAACCAGTACACCGACGGCCACGGCAACTCACACCCCGACAGCCACGGCGACACCAACCAGCACACCCACCCCCACGGCGACGGCTACATCAACCAGCACACCCATGCCCACGGCGACGCCCATCAACGCGCCTATCTTCATCACCTGCGACGTCACCGAACTCGTCAACGCCATCACCGACGCCAACGGCAACCCGGCGCCTGACACCATTCACCTGGCGGCCGACTGCACCTACGCCCTCACTACCACGAACAACACCACCGACGGCCCCAACGGCTTGCCCTCCGTCGCCAGCCAGATCAGTATCAATGGCCACGGTGCCACCGTAGAGCGCGGCAGCGAAGGCGGCACCCCTGAGTTCCGCATCTTCCACGTGGCCAGTGGCGCTAATCTGACGCTGATCAATCTCACCATCGCCAATGGCAACGCCGGCAGTAACCACGGCGGCGGCATCTACAGCGAAGGCGTGCTGGACATCAGCCACAGCACCCTCTCCGGTAACACAGCCTACTACGGCGGCGGCATCATGAACAGCGGTGGTACAGTGGACATCAGCAACAGCACCCTCTCCGGTAACACAGGCAGTTACGGCGGTGGCATCTGCAACGGCGGCACGCTGAATATCAGCCACAGCACCTTCTCTGATAACACAGCCAGCGAGGGCGGCGGCATCTACGGCGGCACGGTCAATATCAAAAACACCATCCTTGCTGGCAACACCCCCGACAATTGCGATAGTGCGAAGACCTCCCAGGGTTACAACCTGGAGAGTGGCACAGAGTGTGGCTTCACCGGGACTGGCGACCTGCAGGGCGCTGCTGCCAACCTCGGCTCCTTGCAAGGCAACGGCGGCCCCACCTGGACCCACGCCCTGGGCGACAACAGCGATGCCACTGATGCCGGAAGCTGCACTGACATCGCTGACAACCCGGTCACCACCGACCAGCGCGGCTACAATCGGCCATGCCCCGCCGAAGGAGTTTGTGACATCGGCGCGTCTGAAGGATCCGCCCTCTTTGGCGACCTCGACTGCGACTGCGACGTGGATATCGCGGACGCCATGCTCGTCGCTAGCCGCTGGCGTTGCCAGAGCGGGGACGATTGCTACGATGACCGCTACGACCTCGACGAGGACGGCGACATAGACGTCGTGGACATCATGCTGGCGACGGCGCATTGGGGGGATACCTGTTAGCGAGTAGACAATTTGAACCGTGAGAGGCGTGGAAGCGTGAGTTGAAGACAAAAAAATAGCGAGTCACCTGGATCAACAGGGGTCTGAAAGGACAGCATGAGCCTTTCAGACCCCTGTTTTTATTTCCTTCACGTTTGTAACCAAATGTTAACCCGCTTGTTACCTGGTATTAACCTTGCTGTGGTATAGTATAACCAGTAACAAGATTAGATCGGGGGTAAGCAAATGGCAGCAGATAGGATCATGGTAGTAGACGACGACCTGAACATCCGACTAGTGCTCAAGTACCGGTTGGAGAGAGAGGGCTATGATGTACTGCTGGCCGGGGATGGGGCAGATGCCCTGGAGAAGGTCAAAGCTGAGAATCCTGACCTGATCATTTTGGACTTGACCATGCCCAGGATGGACGGGTTCGGGTTTCTGGAGGAGATGAGGAACAACGGTAGTGGAACCAGCACCGTCCCCGTCATCGTCCTGACGGCCTACGGGTACGAGACGAATCGCGCCAGGAGTCTTGATTTGGGCGCGGTGGAGTTCATGGCCAAGCCCTTCAGCCCCCGCCAGTTGGTGTCCGAGATTTGGAAGATTCTGGATGCCAAGAAGAAGAGGGTGTTAGTCATAGATGATGAGGCTCCGGTCAGGGACCTGCTGGCTGGATTGTTGGAGGCCGAGGGTTGTGTGGTCGACACGGCCGAGGACGGGCCAGGCGGAGTCGAGAAGGCTCTGGCCGGCGACTACGACCTGATCTTCATGGACAGCAGGATTCCGGGCTGCGGGGCCGATGAGGCTACCGAGAGAATCATCGCCGAGAAACTGAAGCAGAGGATAGTCATCACCACTGCCAGCCCGGACGACGAAAGCGTTGATCGGGCTCTTGAAAGCGGAGCTCTGGCCTGGGTATCCAAGCCCTTTGGAATTGAGGATGTGAGGAGAATCAAGCGAGAGTGGCTGGAGCAAGAGGAAGGTAGGTAATGTAGCGATTGCCTAGCAAAGGATTCATTCAAAGGTAGTTAGAGCCGTTGGCAAGACGGCACGAAATTCTAACAGGAGGGAAAGAAAATGAGAATGCTCAAAAGGATCGCTAGAAGATCTTCAACACAACCTATAGCAAATAAAAACACAGGAGGTGCTAAGATGTCAAAACTATTTAGAATGATAGGCGTAGGGTTGATCGCTGTGGTGCTCATGGCCTGGAGCGTCGCTTCCGTATGGGCGGCCAGTCCGCCCCAGCCGACCTACGGCACGGCGGTCGTTGACGGCGACCACGTCGGCGAATGGGACCTGACCAATGACTGGTTCGCCGACATGTATGAGTCTGCAGATCCCACTAAGGATGTCATATCAAAGCTGTACCTGCGCTACGACTGCTCGACGAGCACTCTCTATGGGCTCGTGCTCGTCGAATCTGGGCATACCATCGACGTCTATGCCGACCCGACGCCTGGTGAAGAGCATTTCATCAAGATCAATGGTTCCAAGATCGTTGACGATGGTGACCAGCCTGCTGACGGCACGCCTCCAGACTTTGAGTGGATCGCTCTCAGCGGGACAACTGCCGACGGTTGGGAAGCGTCGGCGTACTTAGACCCGGGAACATACGACGATCTCGACGTGCACACTCAGGTTGATGAAGACCAGACCTCAGCCGTGGAGGGTCGCGCAATCGATTTGGAGATCGAATGCGTCTCTATCACTATCATCAAGGAAGTATATAACTACTATGGGATTGACGTCGAAGATGATCAGGACTTCGGCTTCACCGGCGATCTAGGAGAGTTCACCCTGGACGACTACATTACCTCCACCACTACCTTGAAGAGCATCACGTTTTCGAACCTGATCACCGGCACGTATGTCGTCACCGAGACAGAAGAACTCGTCGCGGACTGGGGTGTTACCGACATCGTGTGCACCAGTAACACCGGTGGGTCCACCTTTACGGTTGCGCTCCCCGCAGTTACTATCGAACTCGGCACAGGTGATGGTGTCACGTGCACCTTCAATAACGCTCCTTTGCTTCCTCCCACCGCCGTCACCCTCTCCTCCTTCGCCGCCAACTCAAGCGCAGGCGGCTCGGTCAACCCGCTGTGGTTAGGGTTGGCAGGTACGGTGCTGGCTGCAGGCAGCCTCTTCTGGGCGAAGCGGCGTGACTGACGGTTGATAAGATAAATAGAATAAAACGAAAGCGACGGGCTTCAAGCGGAGCCCGTCGCTTTTTTTGAACCAGCGAGAAGGGTAAACGAGTTCGAAATCCGTTCTGCGATGAGTTGACGTCCACCTGATTTTGATGTACAATCGGGCCAGACTCCCGGTAGCATCCCCCATCTCAGAACGACATTGAGGCATGGAGTTGGTCCGAAAAAGTGCCAATTGAGCCTGGGGTCAACTTGGGAGCGCGATCCAGCTTTAACCCAATCAGCTTTTCACAGCAATCAGCTTCTTTGCCGTGAGGGCAAGGGTTGCCACGAGCGCCAGTAGCAGGACAAAATACATAGCAGTGTCCACAATGTCGGTATAATAGTCGCCCGTAGCAAAGCGGGTCATCAATGCTACTGGTGAGAAGTCAAAGAAGTAGCTCATGCCGCCTAAGGTCGAGATGAAAAGGGAATAGGTGAACTGCGATCGCTCCCGGTCCTTAAAGTAGGTGGAGATGAGTGCCGAGCCCACAGCGATTATGGCGGCGATCATTGCAGCGAGCAACAGGATCAGCCCCAGGTTTTGCATGTGAACGCCATTAAGGCGCAACAGTGTTAACCACAAAGCGCACTGCACCACAGCGAGAAGGAGCGCCGCCGCAATCTTCGCTCCGAATATCAGATTCAAAGATACTGGCGCGGCCCAGAGTGTTTCCAGCGTGTGGTTCTCCATCTCCTCGGATATCGAGTCTATCACCATGCTGCCCGCCACGAAAGCGGGGAAGAACATCAAGATGGGGATGAGAAAAGAGTACCGAAACTCATAAGTCGTGGGGGGCAGTCCTTTGATATCCGCATACCTGACCGTGATGCCTTGCCTTTCTCGCAGGTAGTTTTCATACCTTTTCATAGGCTCTTTCAGAATCATCAATAGCATGGTCGAGAGCGACTCGGATTCGGGCAGGAAAAGCTGCATGTCAACAATGCCGCTGCCGCTGTATTCTGGTATGGACATGGCAACGTCTATCGTACCGGCCTGGAAAGCGTTCTCGGCATCCAGGGGTGAAGAGAAAGTCGTCACCTTTAGATTGCGCTCTCTCAGGAACCTCACCAGCGGACTGCTCGGCTCATTGAGCACATCGCCGATGACTCCCACCCTGGTGCTGATCGTGGCGTTCAGGCCTATAGATTCTGGGTCATAGAACGCCAGCAGCCCGACGAGTATCACCGACGAGAACGAGGCGATGAATAACTGGATAAGGATGGCGATCATTATCGTCTTGTCTTTGCGGACCGATCTTAACTCCTTTTTGACTATGGCATAAAACGCGCTCATGGTATCACTCCCAGCACGATTAGATTATACAGAGCATGTACGATTGACCCGACGAGCACGGCGAAAGGATAGTACCTGACGCCGAAGCGGCTCGTGGTCAGGCAGACTATCGCCGTGAAGACAAAGTGGGCGGTGAGGGGGATCAAAAACATGCCAGAGCTGAAAAGGGCCACCGACAACGCCGATTGCGATACCGTACCCAGCGAAACATATAGCAGCAGTTTTTCCGCCACCAGGAACCCGGCCGCCGAAAGAAACGACAACACCAAGACATCCCTGGCGGACCTGACGAGCTTTTTCTCTAGCAGGACTGCGATACCCGCCGACTTGGCGACCTCTTCGATCACGACTGCCGCCAGCAGAAGGCCGCCCATAGCAAAGGGCATCGGCAGGTTCAATGACAGCGCCAGGGCCACCAATTGTATCATGAAGACCACGGGAACGAGAAACAGGCTCAACAGGGCGATGGATGCATTGATGTGGCTGCGGTTTATGGCGAGATAAATGGCATCGGCAGCCTTTCTGTGTAGCGGCCGGAATCCCATCAGGTATTCTTCGTTGAGGATACGGGTGCCTATATACACCGAAAGGACGAAAACGAGGCTCATTGACGCCGTCGCGAATAGATACTCCTTCAGCCCAAAAGGCTCCCCTCGATACATTTTGACGGCCAGCGTGAGGGGTGACATGTAGCTCAAATCGTTGACCCCTGAGAACATGGCGGGGAAGATAAGATAGGACGTAATCGCTGAGATGGCGAGCATCGAGATAAAAGTCGTGTCCTTGAAGGTGCGGTACACCAGAGGCACTATGAGATATACCGCGAAGATGAACAGTATCACGGGGATGAAGATGGCCATGGCCAGCAGCAGGTTTCCCTTTAGGAACAGGGTGATAACCACCACGGAGGCGAGTGAGAAGGCCATGTAAGGGAGCATCTTGCCGGCGATGATCTCGAACGGTGTCACCGGGGCAGACATGAGCACCGTTATCCTTCTATCTATCTTTTCGGTCATGAAGCTGGTGGTGAAGAAGACGCTGATGAAGAAGACTGGGAGGACGTAGAAGAAGGCCACGATGACCTGGGCGAAAGGCATGGGCGGACTCATAAGTGACGGAATGATGATCTCCTTGTCTTCCGTGAAATCCAGCTCGATTTCCGGCAGTCTGCTGTCGCCGCTTGCCATCTCCTCGATCTGCTCCCTGACAGCGGAGTCGGTGAGGCTGCCTTCTGTGCGGCTCGTGGCCTGAGCTGAGCCTGCATCCGTTGCACCTGAATCGCCCCCCGCTGATTCTGGTGGGCTGATTGTGAATGTGTCTATCAGTTCTGAGAGTGAGGGGCCGCTCCCCCCCTCGCTCCCCCCCAACTCTGGGGGGGAAGTTGAAGCAGGGAGATAGTTGACCTCGACTCGCAGCGGAAAGGCCCTGTCTATTTCGTATTCATCGGCGATCCTGGTTAGCTCCAGCTTCTCCAGGTATTGCTTCAAAGCCCCGGCCGCGTAGCGGGACCGGGCATCATTTCTGTAGGCTACTCGGTCCCCATCAATGTAAACGTCTATCACCTTTTCATCGAGTAGTGAGTACCCACGAGAACGAGCGATGGCAATGGTGTTAAATCGGCTATCCTGAATAGCGGAAGCGCCAAGAGGAACTCCCGCCCTGTACATGCCCTTGCCCAAAACCGCCCCTTGCTGGGATACCAGATATGAAATGCCCAGCGCCCCGGCGAGAATGAGCAATACAACCGGCCTCGAGCCGCCCCTGAAACGGGAACTCACCCGTTTGATCTCTCGTTTGGCGATGATCAGAATGTTACTCATTGCTCACCCAATAACAAAGGAGAGGACTAGCTCATGATAAGTCTGAAACAAGTCACTAAACTATATGGACAACTTGCAGCCGTCAGAGACCTGGATCTGGAGATAGAGGACGGCGAGATCATGGGCATCATAGGCCACAATGGTGCTGGAAAGACTACTATCCTCAAAATGATAGTTGGTCTCATCAGCCCGACGTCTGGCACGGTCGAGGTAATGGGCCGCGACGTGGCTAAAGAGAGCACCTATGTGAAGCAATTCATAGGCTACCTGCCTGAAGAGAGCCCTCTTTACGAGAACATGGCGGTAGCTGAGTATCTCATGTTCTTCTCCGAGCTTTATAAGGTGCCGAAGCGCGAAGCTAAGGAGCGCATAGACTTGCTGCTCGGCTCGCTCAAGCTTCCTGAGCAGGATAAGCTCACCGGAGAGCTCTCGAAAGGCATGAGGAGGAAAGTGGCTATCGCCCGTGCGCTGCTGCACGACCCCAGAATCCTCATCCTGGACGAGCCGAACGCGGGGCTCGACCCTCTCACTTCGTTCTTCATCATCAATTACCTGAAAAGCCTGAAGGAGCAGGGAAAGACCATACTCCTGAGCGCGCACAACCTGTTCCACGTCGAGTACATCTGCGACCCCGCGTCGCCATTCTAAAAGACGGCCAGGTGGTCATCTGTGATAGTATGGAAGCCATACGAAAGAGCCTCGGCCGCAGGGAGTACGAAGTGGTTTTCAAATCTGATGATAACTTGAACTATGAGCAAAGAGAAGGGAACTACGTCTTTAGAACCACTGATATAGGTGAAGTCGCCTCAATACTGGAGAATATTTCCGAAAATAATTGGGCTCTGGTGAACCTGGCGATACGCGAGTCCGCCCTTGAAGACATCTACGTGAAACTTATGACTCGACAAAGTTAGATCCGAACCTCACCTCCTGGAAAGCTCGTTTTCGATGGGCTGGGTTCACTGTTCTGCACCAAAGGTATTAGATCGTTGCAGAATCCCATTTAAAGTCATCCAAAGTATATCATATCTCTTGGAAGGCCTGGATGAAGACAGCGTGAATTCTGCATGAAGAAGGCGTGAACCTGCCCCCCTTCTCAAGCGTGTGGGAGGATTGGGAGTTCAAGAACCTTTTCTCCGCGCGTCGCACGTCACTCTTGTTCTTGCTATGAGGGCCATTTTATGTTATAATTGGGCTGTCCACAGATCGAAACGAGCGGGGGAAGGGATGGCTTCAGAGAATCGCCCTGACGCTTCACTAACAGCAGAGAAACTGCTCCAGCGGGGCATAGCAGCGGCGCGAGAGGAACGGCGCAGCGAGGCTCGCCGCTGTCTGCAGCATGTTCTGGCCCTGGCCCCCCTTAACGAAGAGGCCTGGCTCTGGCTGGCTAGAATCGCTACTGACCCCCGCTCCGCCTTGGCCTACTTCTCGCAGGTGCTAGACATCAACCCCCAAAACCAGCGGGCCAGGGACGGGTTCACCGCCGCCAGAGCTGAGTTGGCGGAAAAAGCTAAACCTCCTCCTGCCCCCTCAGCCACCGAGCGCGACTCCGCCTTTTCGTCAGCCCTCGCCAAGCTCTCTGATTTTTTCAAGAGCAGAGGCTTCCTCCTCGGATGGATTGGGCTGGCTCTGCTGGCCTTAGCTCTGGTAGCGAGCGGCTGGGCCACGGGATTAGGCCAGGCAGCCTGGGACCAGTGGATAGCTACCCCCACCCCAACTCCCACCGCCACACCGGTGCCCACACCTACGCCCACCACCGAGCAGTTGATGGCCCCCCTCTGGTCAAAATTGCACCCCGCCTGGGATAACCAGGCCTGGAGTTACGTCATTGAGCTGTTGGATCAGATCAGGAGCATTGATCCTGCCGATGCCGAGGCTGAGGAGAAGCTCTTCGCTGCCCACTTCAACTTTGCCACCCAGTTCGTGAAAGACGACCAATTGGAAGAGGCCATCACCCACTTCGACCAGGTGCTTCTGCTTCGTCCTGACTATTTCCCGGCCCAGGAGGCGCAAGAGCTGGCTTCGACATACCTGAAGGGGTTGGAAAACTACCACCAGGGGAGCTGGGGGGAGACCATCGCCTATTTGGAGAAGGTATACCTGAGAGATTATAGCTACCAAGATGTAGGGGACTTGCTTTACGAGGCCCATTGGCGGCAAGGGGTGATCTTTCAAGAGGGCGGCCAACTGACCGAAGCTCTCGCCGAATACCGACGGGCTTTGGACATCCAGCCTTACGGGACAGAGGCCGGGACCAGGAGAGCCGAATTGGCGGCTCGCCTGAAACGCATTGAGGTTGACATCTCAGAGCAAAGACTCACCGCCTGGGATGGCGATAAGCTGGTCTACAGCTTCGTCGCCTCCACGGGACTGGCCGAAACCCCCACCCGGTTCGGGAGATTCAGCGTCATTAGCAAGATTCCCATGGCCTACGGCAGCACCTGGGACATGTGGTTCCCCCATTGGCTGGGCATCTATTGGGCTGGCGGCAGTGAGAATGGCATTCACGCCCTCCCCATTCTCAACACCGGTCAGATCGTGTGGTCGGGACACCTGGGCCAGCGGATATCGTACGGCTGCGTCGTCCTGGACACCGGAGAGGCCAAGCAACTATACGATTGGGCTGAGATCGGCACTGAAGTGATCATCCGCGAGTAATGTGACAAATTTGCAGAAGTGTGCTAAAATTATCACAAACCGATTGTTTATGAAGGAGGTTTAGCTAAAATGGCACCTGAAACCGTTCTACCCGATTTTATTGACGTCAATATCTTGCCAGAGCAACAGCGTCCACGTCAACTACCCCGAAGGGCACTAGTCCTAGCGTTGCTAGCGGCTATTTTGGCTATCCTCATCTTGTCTCTCTACTTCGTCTCCGCCAGTATGCGCAGCGACGTCGCTAGCCTGGAATCCGATCTCCAGCGTGTCCAAAATGATCTGATAAGCGTAAGCACTCCTATGCCTGAGGTCCTGGAGCTTACGAGCACCCTGGCCCTGACCCAGGCGTTGGCTAGCGAACTCGAGGAGGCACGTTCCACCATCGCGGTCGACCGCGCCGATTGGCCGGCTGTAATGGCTGCCATCGGCGACTACGACCCAGACGAACTTGCTCTCGATTCTCTCGCCCAGGCCGATAACACTATCACCCTCAAGGGGCGAGCCGTTGATCGCTCGATTGTGGTTGCCTACGCCGATGACCTCAAAGCGTCTGATCTCTTCGCCGCCGTAAATGTACAGTCCATAAGCGCTGCTACTACCCCCTTTGCTACAGCAACGATCACCCCAGAGGTAACCCTTACGCCTGGAGTGACGATAACACCCAGTGTGACGATAACGCCTGGGGTGACGATAACGCCTACAGTGGCTGTTACCCCCGTCGGTCCCGATGAGTACGAAATAGATGATTTCCAGGCCAAAGACATCATCCTGGGCCAGACGCAGTTGCACAACTTCCACCCCGTCTACGACGTGGACAAGGTCAAGTTCCTGGCCAAAGCGGGGCGCCACTATCGAGTCTCCACCTCCGACCTGGCCCCAGCGGTGGACACTGTCCTGGACGTGAACGTTGGCGGCAACCATCACACCAACGACGACTGCAATCCAGGCTCAGGCGACCTGAGTTCCTGCGTAGAGTTTCAAGTCGGGACTGGCTATGACGTGGACGCTACCGTCAAGATAACTAACCGGGGTCAGTTTGGCGGGGAGAAGTGGTACCAGGTCACCGTGCAGGAGATTCCGGCGCCGCCGACGCCAGTCCCGCCAACGGCCACGCCGATCCCACCGACGCCCATCCCGCCGACGCCCATCCCGCCGACGGCCACGCCCATCCCGCCAACGGCCACGCCCATCCCGCCGACGCTCACACCCACCCCCGACCTGCGCGATGTGTATGAACCCGACTATTCCGAGCCCCAACCCATCGGCGTAGGAGAGACACAGATGCACAACTTCTATCCTGGTCCCGATGAGGATAACGTGACCTTCGGTGTCAAAAGCGGCCGGTTGTATGCTCTCACCACCTCCGGTCTAACCATTGGCGTGGACACAGAGATCGTATTGAAAATAGATGGGGTGGAATGTCCTGGCTGCCGAAATGACGATGCAGATGATTCACTCGTGCCGCCTGAGGAGCGCAACTTCCTGGAGTCTGAAGTGCGCTTCGTACCTACGCAGGATGGCACGGCGGTGGCAACCATCAGGAATGTTAAAGATGCACAATACGGCCCTAATAAGACCTATGACCTGACCCTCACCATGCTTTCGAGCCTGGTTGATCAGTACGAGCCCGACGATCCCTTCGCCAAGCCTATTGCCGTTGAGGGGATGCAGGAGCACAGTTTCTATCCTGAAGACGACCGGGATCTAGTCAAGTTCATAGTCAAAGAGGGGCAGCATTACGCCGTTTTCACCTCCAATCTGGCGGTAGGGGTGGATACGAGCCTCAAGGTCGTGCTGGAAGACCAGGTACTGGGTGAGAACGATGACCATGAGCCGGGCACGGGCAACTTCGCTTCGGCGGTCTGCTTCAAAGCTCCCATAGATGGCACAGCGGTGGCCATGATCACCAACCTGCAGCAGCAATACGCCGATGCCAAGAGATACGAGATCAACGTCAATGAGGCGCCCATAATGCAGGTCAGTCCCGCGAGCCTTACGTTTGCGGCTGTGCGAGGCGACGCTAACCCTTCGCCGCAGAATGTTTACATCAACAACCCCGGCGGTGGTACCCTGACCTGGACGGCTACCAAGGACGATGATGCCTTTTGGCTGAACATCAGCCCACGCTCAGGGGCTGCCCCCGAGGCGAGCGTGTCAATTGATATCTACGGCCTGGACGTGGGCACCCATGTGAAGGAAATCTACATCACCGCAACTTCTCTGTGCACTGTGCACTCGTTTCAGACAGTTAGAGTGATCTTGTCCGTTTCAGAGCCGACGCCAACGCCGGTGCCGACAGATACTCCAGTAGCCTCCCTCCTAAGACCTCCTGGCATGGCATCGTTGGGGCCTGTTTTGGCTATGGCTGCCCCCCCCTACCTTCTGCAGAACCCAGCGGCGGTAGAATTCGTGATCGTGCTGGAGTTGAAGACGGAGTCGCCATGACCTGCTGTCTTACTACCGGAGAGAGTGGTTTGGACCACGAAAACTGCGAAAGGCCGCGAAAGACACGAAAATCTGCTGGCGGCAAGGTTACTTTTCGTGTATTTCGTAGGCTTTCGCGAGCTTCGTGTTCCAAACACTTCGCTCTGGTGTCACGCTTCTCAGGATGAGTTTCGGAGATTCAGATGAAGAACAATAAGGCCAGGTCTAATAAGCTGATGCTTGCTCTGGGGGCGGCGATTCTGGTCGGCGCATCCCTGCTGCTTGTCCTGAGCTCAGCCGAAGGGCTGGCGCTGAACGCCGGCGGCAGGGTCTTCGCCATTGGGCCACTACCTCCATCACCGGGGTCCGCCCGGCAGGTAGCTCCAACGCGTCCGCCGCCGCCCCTAGCCCCCCAAAGTTGGGGGGAGCGGGGGGCAGCGCAGGATGTGGAACTGATAGACACATCCTACGCTGTAGCCGCGCAGGGAAACTATGCCTACCTGGGTGTGGGGCAGAGGCTGGTGGTGTACGATGTATCCAACCCGGCCAACCCCGCAGTGGTGGGCCAGACAGGGGACCTGCCCGACGTCGTACGGGGCGTGGCGGTGGCAGGGAACTATGCCTACGTCGCCGCTGGGGGGGGCGGTCTGCGCATCATCAACGTCTCCAACCCAGCGGCCCCCACTGAGGTTGGCTTCTACGACACGCCGGGGAATGCCTTGGGCGTGGCGGTGGTAGGCAACTACGCTTACGTCGCTGACTATCAGATGGGACTGCGCGTCATCAACGTCTCCAAC